>JADMIO010826321.1_pt1 | contig 92928 bp, 77 predicted proteins | sample 8958161 | NCBI WGS metagenome assembly JADMIO01 (sample SAMN16585339, study PRJNA669376) | soil metagenome | isolation source: Crop rotation soil | place: USA: Cullars Rotation, Alabama | collected 2011
CGCGACAACTTGTCCACGTGGAATTCTAAGCTTAGGATCCCAATGTGCTGGAAAGTAATCATGGCACTCGCCTCCTCTATCATTTTATTCTTGGTATATAGGGGGTTATTAAACTGGATGCACGGAACATACTAGATCCAAAACAAAATAGTTTGTGAAAGCCGGGGCGAAAGTCCCGGCTTTTTTTGTGGTCGATAGATGAAAATATTTTGGGTATTTATGGTGTTAGATAGCAAAGCATTAAATTGTGATGATACCTTGGGCAACAGTAAACCTACTATTCGAGGCAAGAGGGTTGACAGTACATACTGTTTGGGAATTTTTGTTTGCTTGGGATTTTCAAGAAGAAACATTGCGCCGACATCGACAGTTTTCTTAGGATTGCATACCCCTCATTCTCGTCTCAATCACCCAATCTTGGAATTTTAACCTGCCTCTAGCAGTTGCAGCAGCCAGTTGCCTCACCAAGGCCCGTCTTTACTAGGGTCTTCTACTTGATAAGCCTCTTTTACGAGCTATAAATTTCTTAGTTTCGCAGCCGATAAGCCTATAGGCCAATATTATGATGAACAAGCGCAAAACCATACTCTATGTCGGCAACTTCCTCATGAAGCACGGCACCACGCCTACCTTCAATGCGTTCCTAACCCCGCGCCTTCAAGAAGGCTATGACGTTATCACTACTTCCAGCAAAAAAAACAAGGTTTTCCGGTTGCTGGATATGGTTTGGTGCCTTATTGCCAATAGAAAAAAAACGGACATTGTATTGATGGATGTATACTCCACCAGTGCCTTTTGGTTTGCTTATGTCATTGCGCTGCTTGCCCGTATGTTCGGGCTGCCCTACGTACCCATTTTGCACGGCGGCAACCTCCCAGCCCGCTTAAAAAACAGTCCCGGCCTCTGCAAGACCCTCTTTGGCAAGGCAAAAATAAATGCCTCTCCCTCGGTTTACCTTGAGCTAGCTTTTAAGGAAGCAGGCTTCAACGTGGCTTATGTCCCCAATTTTGTCGAGATAGAAAAATACCAATTCAAGCACCGCGCCGCTGCATCTCCTAAAATATTGTGGGTGCGATCCCTCCATAAAATATACAACCCAACCTTAGCTATCAAGGCTCTGAAAATACTGCATGATAGAGGTATTGCAGCCAACCTCTGCATGGTAGGCCCCGACAAAGATGGCAGCAGGCAAGAAGTGGAAGACCTTGCAAAATCGCTTGGCATGGACAAATTTCTTACCTTCACTGGGGTTTTGCCAGTGGAAAAATGGCTGGCGCTATCAGCAGACTATGATATTTTTATCAATACCACCAATTTTGATAACCTACCTGTATCCATCATAGAAGCCATGGCACTCGGGTTTCCCATTGTGTCCACCAATGTCGGCGGATTGCCCTACCTCATAGAGGATGGCAAGGATGGCCTCCTAGTGCCCCCCGATGATGCAGAGGCATTCGCCAATAAGATTGAACTGCTTTTAACCACCCCTGGCCTCGCCGCCAAGCTTTCCACCAATGCACGCGCAAAAGCTGAAACCTTTGCGTGGCAGAGTATCAAGGAAAAATGGGCAAGGGTAATAGAATCGTAGAGTAACTGACCCAAGCCGCTCGTGTGCCTACACATCCTTCGTTAAGGCCTCGAAAAAAACTTTGGTTTGCTCCGTTCCTTCCTCAAATTCATTGCACATATTCTGATACAACACTACAGGGGGAATTAAGAATAGCAAAACCAATAAATAGTACAGTTCAAACTTCCTATGCTGAATGGATACCACTATCATCGAAATAATAGCAATCGATGATAAAAGCATCATCCATACCATCACAAATTTTACTTGGTTAAACACCCCAGTTTTGATATAGAGCTTTGTTCCCTCGCCTTGTCTTTCTAGGTTGCCAGTGATAATAGGTTTTCCTGTCTTTCTGCCCAATGCTACGAGGCTTATTGAAAAGGAATTTCCATTCCACGAGCCTTCAAAGGGCTTTGCAGAATAGTAACTTGTCCTGAATATTTTTTTGGGTTCTATGTTTTGTAAAAGCCGCCCTTTAATAACTTCTATGTCTAGATCAGATTGAAGTACAAAGCTCTGGCTAGGGAATAATTGCATGACGCAAATCTAAAAAAATAAGCCTTGGATTCTGCCTTATGCAAACCTGTCCCCATATATCTTAGGGATGTTTTGCTCCCACTTCCAGGCTGTTTCCACCATATTCTCCAGCGATTCTACCGCCTGCCAGCCCAGGGTTGCATTCGCAAACGAAGTGTCGGCATAGATGGCGCTCACGTCTCCGGGCCGCCTCTCCCCTATTTCATAGTTCAGTGGCATGCCCGATATTTTTTCAAAAGCCTTTATCACTTCCAACACGGTATACCCCCTTCCTGTGCCGACATTAAATATTTCATGGGCTTTTTCCCCTTTGTCGCTTATCATCCTTTCCACAGCCGTCACATGGGCTTTGGCAAGGTCGACAACATGAATATAGTCCCTGATGCAGGTGCCATCAGGGGTGGGGTAGTCGTTTCCATATACCGTCACTTTGCCTCGTTTCCCTATCGCTGTTTGGGTCACCACGGGCATCAGGTTGTTGGGCACGCCAATGGGTATTTCCCCAATAAGGCCGGACGGGTGAGCGCCAATGGGATTGAAATACCGCAAGGAAATGGCTCTTACTTTGCCCGTTTTCGTCACATCTTCTATGATCTCCTCCGAGATCCTTTTAGTATTGCCGTAGGGTGATTCTGGTTTTTTTACTGGGGAATGTTCCGTGACAGGTAAGCTGTCAGGCTCGCCATACACGGTACACGAAGAAGAAAACACCAAGTTCTTTACCCCTTGTGCCTCCATGCTCTCAAGCAGGTTTATCAATGAATAAAGATTGTTTTGGTAATATTTCAATGGCATCTCTACTGATTCACCTACGGCCTTGTAGGCAGCAAAATGGATTATGCCATCAAAATGCCCAGCATTTGCCATAAAACCTGCAAAAGCATCTTTTTCGCTGATGTCGAACTGGTGAAATTCTGGCCGCTTGCCTACAATTTTTTCAATGCCGTCCACTACCTCCATGAAAGAATTGGCGAGGTTGTCCACTATCACCACTTCATAGCCTGCCTGCATCAAAGCTACCGCCGTGTGTGAACCAATAAAGCCAGTACCGCCTGTTACCAGTATTCTTTTCATAAGATAATCCTTCTGCCGCAAAGATAGGCTTTAGCCCCGTTTATGGCTTAAAAGTAAAAATGCAAATTTTTTCATCCATTTTTATTTTCAATTGTTATCCCCCTAGAAACCTGCTAAAGTGAGAACGTATGAGGCGAACGAATCTAATCATCACACTATCGGTTGTCCTTTTCATTTCTTTTTCTTTCAAGTCCGACTTTGGGATAAAGTACGTGGACGGCAACTGGAAACAGGCGCTTCGTCAAGCTAAAGACGATGGCAAGCCTGTGTTTTTATTTGTAAACGCAAAAGGCGTATGCATCCGAGGCCAGCACATGGAAGAGGAGATGAATGCCGATGGCTTGGCTGCCTTTTTCAACCAGCACTTCACCTGTGGAAGAATGAACCCTGCAAACTTGGAGGACAACTATTGCCTCACCAACTGGGGGATCCATTCTGTGCCCACCCTTATTTTCATGGACAAAAACCATAAAATAGCACGCAAATGCTACGGCTACAAAAGCAAGCAAGAAGTGCTAAAGGAGGCTGAAACAGCCATGAAAATTATTAAGCTTAGGGAAAGGCAAGAGAAAAAGTAAATGCCGGACGCATGTATGGTCTTCCCTTTTTAAGGGAGGCCAAAATAGAAAGTAGCACCTTTGTCGGGCGCGGCCTCTACCCATACCCGCCCGCCATGGCGCTGTACTATATTGCTCACGATGGCAAGACCTACCCCTGTGCCTTCGTAGCGGTCTTCACTGTGCAGCCTTTGAAAAACATTAAAAAGACGGTAGGCATACTTCATATCGAAGCCAGTGCCATTGTCTTTTACATAAAACACATTTTCTTTCGCAATCATGTACGACCCTATTTCTATCTCCGGGTCAGGCTTTTCTGCCGAGTACTTGACCGCATTTGACACCAAGTTTACCATCACCTGTTTCATCAAGGCATAGTCGGCCTCTGCTGCTAGCAAAGGCTTGATATTTATTTTAGGCTTGTGGCCATTTGAATTGGCTAATACTTCTTCCACTACTGTTTTGGTGAGCTCATTCATATTGATATTGTCCATCCGCAGTTCAGCCTTCCCTGCCCTTGAAAACTCCAACAAATCATTGATCAACTGTTGCATCCTTTGCGCCCCTTCCACTACAAATCCAAGATATTGCAAGGCGTCTTTGTTAAGCTCATTTTTATATTTCTCTGATAACATGGCAGAAAACCCATGGATGCTCCGCAACGGCGCCCGCAAATCATGTGACACTGAATAGGTGAACGAGTCAAGATGCTTGTTGACCGCCTGCAATTGCGCATTGTTCTTTTCGATAATAATATTTTTTTGCATCAGCTCTTCCTCGTGCTTTTTGTTCAGGTTTCTGAATAGCATGATGGAAAGGATAATGAATAATGAACTATAAAACCCGTTCACCACATAGAAAACCTTAAATGGCAACGCAGTAACGCTTTCGGGGGGCGCCACGGCATATAGGTGCTGAGCCACCAAACATGAAATACAACATGCCTGAAAAATAATGATGGATATGCGCTCCCTGAAAATAATGACGGGCAAAGCAGTAAGGCTGATGTAGTAAAACTGTAACCCTGAACCTTTGGCGCCTGAGAAGGACATATAAGTAAGCAGGCCAAGCACTGAAAACATCATTAGCCCCTTGGAAATATAATATAACCTTAAATGGCTAAGGGCGTATACGCCTGTGAGCAATACCAAAGCCACGCCTAATGCTGGGATGAAAGTATAAGACCCTATAACAACATTGATGAAGATGCTACTGAATACAAACAGCCAAACCACCGCCGTCATACGGTTGGCAAAAATCACGCTTCTAGCATCGAAATCTGCCAATTCACTGTGAAGCCCGATACGGGAAATTTTCTCCCAAAAGGTTTTCAACCATTCTTTCATGAAGATGTGCTAAATGATAAAAACGTAAATTATTGCAATATTAGGATTTGCAATGAAAAAAACTACTCCATCAACACAAATGAATAAAGCGGAAAATTGTTCAGGCTATGAACAAAAAAAGATTGTCGGAGACAATGGACTAGGGCACTTATCCCTTATTTATAATAAAATTATTTCTAAACACCAAAGGCCGCCATATTTTGGCAGCCTTGATGATATTTTTTTGCTCAGCTTACTACTCTTTCGAGAAGGTCTTGGTCACTACCTTGCTGCTGACTTCGTAGCTTATAAAATACATCCCTTTCTGAAGGTCGGAAAGGTCGATTTTGATAAGGTCGGTATCAATACCGGTTTTCTCCACGATTTTTTCACCAATGATGTTGTAGATGGTCACGGTGTGGTCGCCTTTGTTGCCAAACTTCACGCTGAGGTTGTCTTTTACCGGGTTGGGGTAAAATACTACCTTCACATCGTCTCCTGCACCAAGGTCAAAATCCGAAGAAGACACGAACTCAAACTTGCTCCCATCTGCCCCAGACCCTGGTGGGCTAAGGCTCCTAGAATAAGCTAAAGTGTTAATAATCAAAAAGAAAAAAAGTAAAAGTTTCTTCATATCTTATATACTCGTGTTGCAAATTTACTAATTAATAACCCAAATATACGTAAAAAATCTGGGTTTTATACTTATTCAACAAAATATATTTTAAAGAGTTGGCATTTATCGTTTAATTTTCAACCCTCAAAGTCATCATATAACAAATACTTTGCCCTTATTTTTTTGAAGGCCTCTATGCCCGGCTTCCAGCTTGCCCTTATCTTTTCACTGTCCAGGCCGTCGCGTATTTGCTTTCTCAATACATCGGTGCCCGCCAGTTTGTCAAAAAAGTCATTGAAGAAATGATCCTTGTCTTTTGAGTCATTGTAAAAACCAATCAACCAAAACAAGTACACCTGTTTTGAAAATTTGATGTAGTCGTCCGCAAATTTTGTGAGCTCGAGTCCTTTGCATACCTGCCCGAGGTAGGGTGGGCTTTCCGATTTGCCGGGGATGCTGATAGGCGTAAACTCAATCACCCCTTGGGTAAAGCCCGGCTTCCCTATCCATTCAAACGGGTGTGGCGTGCCCCGCCCAACGCTCACGTCAGTGCCCTCCAGCAGCCCTGTTGAGGGGTATAAATAAACAGCCTGCATAGTGGCTAGGTTGGGCGATGGCCCCACGGGCAACTGATAATAATCGCCGTGCGCATAGTCCTTTACCTTTATCACTGTCAGGGCGCATTTCTCTTTGTTCCACAGCCAGCCTTCCCCATTGATCATTTGCGCATATTCTCCTATGGTCATGCCATGCACCAAGGGTACCGGGTGCATCCCCACATAAGATTTGAAGGCAGTATCAAGTACTGGGCCGTCTATATAAAAGCCATTGGGGTTGGGCCTATCCAGCACTATCAAGGGCTTGTTGTTTTCTGCGCAGGCCTCCATCACATAATGGAGGGTGGAAGTATAGGTATAGAATCGAACCCCCACATCCTGTATATCGAATACCACTACGTCAATGTCCTTCAGGTCATCTGCGGTAGGTTTTTTATTCTTTCCATATAGGGAAAGAATAGGCAGCCCTGTTTTCTTATCCTTGCTGTTTTTCACCTCTGCCCCAGCGGATGCCTCGCCCCTAAACCCATGTTCAGGCGCAAATACCTTTTTTACCTTTATTTTTAGCTTTAGCAGCGTGTCAGGCAAGGCAGTTTTGCCCACCAGTGAGGTTTGGTTCACCACTAGGGCTATTTTTTTGCCCTTTAATAGTGGCAGGTACTCGTCCATGCTTTCGGCCCCCGGCTTTGCCTGTGCGTGTACAAATATCGGCAGCCATATCGCCGCAAGAATCATTACTTTTGCTCTTTCAAATACATTCACAGGCTTTGAATTTTACTTTTTTTGTAGCCAGGCGCATTACTTACCAGTCCTCCCGTTCCTTTTCGAAGGTCATCGTGCGCATTGCTATTGCGGCCATTGCCCTTAGTATAGCCATCATGCTCATTTCCGATGCCATCGTAGTGGGATTTCAAAGCGAAATTAAGGATAAAATCACCGGCTTTGCCGCCCACATACAAGTAAGCAAAACAAAAACCAATTTTTCATTTGAGAATGAGCCTATCCCTTATGATGCTCAATTTGCCAAAAAGGTGGCTTCCCTCCCCGAGGTGCAGCACATCCAGGCTTTCGCCAATAAGCCCGGCATCATCAAGGCAAAGACCGACAATGAAGGCATTATTTTGCTGGGGGTCGACAAGGGTTTCGACTGGCAAAATTTTGAGCCAAATATCATAGAAGGTCAAAAAAACCTTGTGTTAAATGATAGCGAGGCTTCCAAGGAGGCCATGATTTCCAAAGGCTTTGCCAATAAACTCAACATAAAACTAGGCGATACCGTGGATGCCTATTTTGTGCAAAACCCGCCCCGCTACCGGCAATTTTTCATTAAGGCCATCTACCAAACAGGCGTAGAGGAAATTGACAACCAGTTCATGCTGGTCGACTTGCGCCACGTACAAAAGCTCAACGACTGGGACAGCAACCAAATAGGGGGCTATAGGATATTTTTGAAGAAACCACCCTTTAAGCTCTTTAGCTTTATTTCTTTTTCTGAACCGGGCAAGTCAGGCTTCAAGCCTTCTTTCCACCAGCAAACAGAGGATGAATACATTGACAAAGTAAATGACCAGATAAGGCTCAACCTTCTCACCGACGAAAAACATCTTAACCAAGAAGCCAAAACAGTCCGTGAACGCTTTCCGCAAATATGGGACTGGCTTGGCTTGCTCGATGTGAATATTGGACTCATTCTTTCCCTCATGACTGCCGTAGCTGCCATCAATATGATTACTGCCCTCCTCATCATGATACTCGAGCGCACTAAGATGATAGGCGTCATGAAAGTACTGGGCGCGAGCAACTGGCGGGTGCAAAAAATATTCGTCATCAACTCTATGATATTGATAAGCCTCGGTATCCTCATCGGCAATGGACTTGGCTTTGGGCTCCTACTCATCCAAAAGCATTGGCACGTCATCAAACTTGCTCAAGAGTCTTACTACCTCTCCGAAGTACCCGTACAGTTCGACTGGCTACGGATAGGCGTTATCAACCTTGGTGCCTTCCTGCTCTGCACCATCGCCATGTTCCTGCCCAACCTCTTCGTCACCCGCATTAGGCCTGTAAAGGCTTTGAGGTTTGAGTAAAGCTTCGCTCTAAAACTACACTAGCTCTAAGAGAAACCTTAACTTAGCCCCCGCAAAACAACGCTATTGCTTAGCTTCCCCAACATAAAAATAAATATCGGCCTGTACGTTACAGGCAAGAGGGCGGATGGCTTCCACGACTTGGAGAGCATTTTTTACTCTGTCCCCATGACGGATGCGCTGGAAATTGTGGCTTCTAAGGAATTTTCCTTTGAAACCTATGGCTCCCCTCCTACCCATCATATCGAGGACGACCTCTGTGTAAAAGCGTATCGCCTCCTTCAAAAGGATTATGATATACCGCCTATAAAAATGGCTTTGTTAAAAAAAATACCCACGGGTGCAGGGTTGGGCGGTGGTTCTGCTGATGCGTCCTTTTGCTTGAAGATGCTCAACACTCTTTTTGAGCTCAATATCTCCACTGAAAAGCTAGAGGAATATGCTGCCATACTCGGGAGTGATTGCCCTTTCTTTATCAGGAACGTGCCCGCATACGTAAGCGGGAGGGGTGAAAACCTTATCCCTATTCACCTTATTCTGAAAGGGTTGAAAATCGTTATCGTTTTTCCGGGTATCCACATTTCCACCAAGGAGGCTTTCTCAAAAATTGCGATAGCACCGCCTACCATTGATTTAAAAGAACTTGACAACTTGCCAATAGCCGATTGGAAAGACGGTATTACCAATGTATTTGAGGGATATGCTTTTGGGGCTTATCCTGCTATAAAAGCCATCAAAGAATCCCTCTATCAATCGGGGGCGCTATATGCCTCCATGAGTGGAAGTGGCTCGGCCGTGTATGGGCTTTTTGAAGCGGATGCCAAAGTAAATATTGAGAGCTATGAAACTTGGCAAGGGATGCTTTGAGACTTCCCTAAACCATGACCGCCCTTCTGATGGTTCAGAAAGGCGGCCTAAAGACGAACATGAAACAAAAGGAACAGTTCTTCGTGCCAAGGCATCAAGCCCTAGCGGTATATTTTAGTTTTTATTAAATTTCTTTACTGCCCATCCTTGTGGGGTGCTCACCCTTAATATGTATATGCCGTCAGGCAAGTCAGCAATGTCAATATCCATCTTTTGCTGACCTTTGGCCACACTCAAGGTTTTCACTTCTTTGCCAGTGATGTTGTAAATCCTCACTTCGCTGGCTTGTATGCCCCTCATCGCCAAGCCTATATTATTTTTCGCTGGGTTGGGGTATAGGGTGATGTTTTTATCGTAGTTGGTAGGTATTCGGTCATTAATGCCACTTATCACTTGCACCATAGTATCCAAGGTAGCTACTTTTTTATTTTCAAGCTGGTTGCCTACCATTACTTCATTGCCCAATATGAACTTTGTGCGGGCATGGTTGCCAATCACTATATCGGTAGGTACTATTTTATAATAGATGCCGATAATTTCCCCTGAGCCTTTCTTGTTGTTGTGGTCGGTGCGGCTGATAACGATGTCGGTTTTGCCCTTGGCATACTCATCCCTCCCTAGGAAAATAATGTTCTTTCCAGTGTCCCCTAGCCATGAGTGCGACAAGTCGAAAACAAGGGAAGACGAGTCCACAAACCTAGGGTCATAGTTCAAGGTGAAGGCAATGCCAAATAAATCGGCGGGCTGAAATCCATCCCCAAGCTTTACCCTCAGGTGTACGTATTCGCCTGTTTTCACACTGTCATTGTCGACGGTGATGGCAAGGATAGGGTCAGTAGCAGTGGCTTCTGAGCTATGATCGTCTTTGCTGTGTATTTTTGAATAGTTGATGTAGAGGGGGCTAATGTCTGATGAATCTACCACCCCGTCCCCATTGGCATCGGCATGCCTGAAATCAGTACCATCAGGGAATGCCTTGCCCCAAGCAAGTGCTTTTTGGGCTACCCAGTTGGCGGAAGAGAATGGCCTTGATGGGCCAGTACTGCCGAATGCATAGCCCATGTTAAATACGTCATACATATTTGCTTTGCCATCGTGGTTGGCATCGCCCGGCCATACACAGCTATCGCCAATGGTGCAGGTGCTAAGGCCAGTGCAGGGCTGTAAGGCATCTTTGCGATACAGTTGGAGCAGCCTGCCAATTTCCTGCTTCATGATGTCAATGCTTTTCATGCTTTGCCCACTGGCCGCTTGGTGGAAGCTAAAAGCCATGGAAAAGTCATTCGATTCGCCCGCCTTCATGGTGAAAGGCCCAAATGTGCCAAGCCCTCTACGGTCACCGGGAGGGGTGCTTGCCGAGGCTTCTGACCATGCCTTGCTATCAGAGGGATTGCCGGGAAAAGCGAAGTCAACCTGCTTTGAGCCTCCAAAGCCATTCCCCCCTTCAGTGATGGGGTCGCCATTCACCCATAGCCCTTTCAGGTAGCGATAATATTGTATAGGGAGGTTGGGGTTGCCCCTTACGGAAAGGTCGTTGTCATAGTAGATAAAATGGCTCATGGGCATTTCCTTGCCATTGTCGCCAGTGATTCCTTTGAGATAGGTGACTGCTTGGGCAGGCAATTTCTTGCCATAGCCATTATAAGTAATAGTGCCTGACTTGGTGCTCAGTACGGTATCTTCATCATTTTTGTCCGCATTGTAGGCATAATAGGTGTTCAAAGATGGGTCACATCCAATGTAGTCATCAAACAAATACCCGATGTCAAGGTCAGTCCACATACCTGCATATACGGAGTCGTATTGGGTTTTTGAGCGGTTGACAAGCTTGTATCGCATGAACACACTATTGTTCATCAGTGCATCGTCAGCACAGTTGTAGCTATAAGCAGAAGCCTGCACCTCTATGCCCATGGGTGCGCCACCTGATTCGGTGTGCACGTTCAACTTGTCATTGAACACCCACCATAGCATCACATCACCTTTTATATCAGGGTAGTCTCCACTTATAGGCTCATATACCCCATTGCCATTCATATCAATGAAGGGTGCTAATTGAAAAGGCTCGCCCTTGGTGGTATCACCATTGCCCGGCCAACCTGTAATGGAAGGCGAAGTGCCTAGCCCTGCCCTGAAAGAATCAATGGCCAGCTTGGTCACTTTCCAAACCTTATTATATTTATTGGATAAGGCAGTATCGGTGGTGCCATCGCTTTTCAATGGCCCCGGCCAAAAGTCAGCCCCGCTTTCACGGTAGGTTTGCGCTGATACATGGAGGTCGCCTTGTTGGTCGAGCCCTCCAATCCATAGCGCAGCGGCTGATATGGTATTGCGCCCACTCCCTTTCGGCACTTCAAAATGGGCAGCGCTTCCATCCCAAAACAACTGTCCATCGGCATTAATCCTTGCCTTCACATTGTTTTGCCCAAGTTCATTGGAGCCGTTCTGGGCGCTCACCTCTGCCATACTTAAGGCAGCAATGAACACCAGAGCGATTTTTTTGAGGTATGGGGCTTTTTTGTTCATGCTCTTGGTTGTCTTTATTCGTCTTAACATCAGATGGCAGGAATTATCTCCTTTTCTCGCCTTTTTATTTTTTCAATAATCAAATTTAGTTTTAATATTTTCAACCCCGAAATATAAAATAGCTTATTTATCGGCTGCATATTTTAGGCTATCCCCAAATAAGTTTAATTCATTTTTTATCTAAACTGCTTTATTTCAATTAAATATATTTAATGGCGTTTGGGTCGGCTTTTGCTTTTTATCGGGAAATAGCTATATTGCCCGAGTCTAATCACTTTAGTTATGTTCAAAAGTAAGCTTATCTCCATGTTGAGTACCCTCACTACTCGTGAGTTAAGGAGGTTTGAAGAGTTTATTATCTCTCCTTTTTTCAATAAAAATGAGACGCCCGTGCAGCTTTTTCAGGTGTTGAAAAAATACCATCCCCATTATGAAGAGCACAAAACCAGTATGGAGGCCATCTTCCCCAAGCTTTTCCCCAAGGAAAAATTCGAGGAGCAACGCCTGCGCTACCTGATGACAGACCTCACCAAGCTGCTCGAGGAGTTTCTCTCTTATACGGAATATGACAAGCAGGAAATCAACAAAAAATACCTGCTGATGAGTGCTTTGGACAACCGCAACCTCGATAAGCACTTCACTGCCACCTACGAAAACGCTAGGCTGGTGCAGGACAAAGAGCCTTACCGCGATGTAAACTACTACTTCAATCGCTATCTACTGGAAGAAAAAGCCTACCAACACATCCATGCAAAGGAACAGGACGCCCTCGAAACCAGCATCCAGCAGGCGGTAGACAACCTTGATGTGTATTATCTCAGCAACAAGCTAAGGTATTGCTCAGCCCTGCTTACTAGGCAGAACATCCTCCGTGAAGACTTCCACAACCCCTTGCTCAACGAGATACTGCAATACCTCGAAAAGAACAACTATGACCATGTGCCATCAGTAGCCATATACTACCTCATACTTAAAACCCTGAACGACCGAGATAACCTGGACAACTATAGCAAGCTCAAGGAGCTGCTGGAGAAAAACTTGGAAAAGTTTGCCATCTCTGAGCTACAGGACATGTATACCTCCCTCATGAATTTCTGTATCTATAAGATAAACACGGGCGATTCAAGCTTTTTGAAAGAACTCTTTGAGCAGTACAAGTTCATCATTGAGAAGGGTATCATATTCGAAAACGGCTATATCTCCCCCCATGAGTTCAAGAATATTGTGATAGTAGGCTTAAGGGTGAATGAAGTAGACTATATCGAAAAATTCCTTCACGACAATAAAGAGCACCTCCACCCTGAGTTTCAGGACAGCATCTATACCTATAACCTTGCCTTTGTGCATTTTTATAAAAAGGATTTCAGCAAGGCTTTAAGGCTATTGCAAACCGCCGACTTCAAAGATGTTTTCTATCACCTAGATGCGCGGACGCTCTTGCTCCGCACCTACTATGAACTGGATGAAACCGAGCCTTTCTTCTCCATGATTGACTCCTTCAACAATTATTTGAAGCGCAACAAACTCATCTCTGAATCACAGCGCACCAGCTACCTCAACTTTGTAAAATACGTGAAAAAATTGATGCAAATACGCTTGGGCAGCAAAATGACCGCCGCCGAGCTAAAGGCCGAAATAGAAGACGTGAAGCACGTGGGCAACCAACAATGGCTACTGCAAAAAATAGAGGAACACGAAAAGGCGGCACACTAAAGTAACCTATTATCCTCCCTCAATTCAAATGCTTCAATATCTCCCTTTTCACAGCGTAGGGGCTTAGTTTGTCGAGGTTGAGCACGAAGGTGAGGTGGTAGGGCTGCTTGGTGTCTTTCTGCCATTGGCTGATGTTGCTGGAGTATAGCACAGGGATGAAGAGGGCAAAGATGCCTTGGGGCTCACCTATCATGATGCCGCCTGCGTAGCCTGTGGTTATCTTGTTGGCGTCGCCCATATAAGCCCCGAGGTCGAAGTAGAGGCTGATGGGGATGCTCTTGAGGCGCACAATGGATGCCGCCACATTCACCGAGGCCATCCATCGCCTGCTCAGGAAGGTATCTGACCCAAACTTCAACCCGCCCCCATCGAGGGCTATCTGGTCATTGCCCTGCCTATCGGTATATAGGTGCTCATAGGTGGGGTCGAGCTTGCCAGTATTGCCGCCAAGGGGCATCATAAACCTGTTCTCTGTGGGCAGCTTGCCGAAATAAGACCCCGCAAACAACCTCAGCCACACCAATTGCCTAGGGAGGAGGGAAGGGTTTTTGAAATTAAGCTCTGCCATGGCCCTATTGAACTTATCCGATTGCTGAACGGTGAACGAGCCTTTGCAAAGGTGTACCACATCTTCTTTGACAAAACTATACCTCAGTTGATTGACATAATATTGACCTATCAAGGCTTTGCGCTCTTGCAGGTGCATTTCGCTCAAGCCCGTTGTTTTCCCACTTGAAAAGTGATTGATAAGATTGCTGCTGAGCTGTATTTTGTGCAACATAGGGTTGGTCTTTCGGCTCTTGTTCAGCTCATACTCTAGGGTAGGCACTATGCGCCTGTAAGCTAGCTTGGCAGCATAGTTATAGGTGAATTGCCTTGCCGACACCCTTACTGCAATATGATGGGTGAAGCTGGCTGAATAGGGGTACACGTTGTAGCCCATCATGGCAAACCCATCCAGCCCGCCGCTCTTGAACCCAAACATAGGGGTGAAGTTATACTCCAGCTTGCGCATGGGCAGCAGGCCGCTATATACGCTGATGCCAAGCATGAACCCGTCTTGACTATTGAGGCCGATGACAGGCATATAATGGATGGTATAATGGTTAAAGCTTTCGGGGCGGAGGGCTAGCTTGAACTGCAATGCCTTGCCCCTGCCCTTGGGGGGATTTATATAATATTTATTGTTCTTTCCATATAGGTCGGGGGTGAGGGGGTAGGGATTGATGAAATAGAAATCATAGTCGCCAGTGGGAAAGCTGACGTTGAACACCTTGCTGGTATCATACACTACCTTGGCGAGGCTCACGGTGTCTTTATCCTTTACTGGGGCCCTGCTTTGAGTAGGCAAGGCTGTGGCATCTTGAAAAATATCATTGCCCACGGTATGGCCTCCACCGATGAACACGGGGGCGGTTATCTGTCCTTTGTTCTCAATGGTCAATACATCATGGCCTCCATCTTTCCTCACCTTTTTGATGGCATAGTCCATTTGCTTGGTGGTTTGCATCAGGTCATTGAAAAACCAATCCATCCGTTGGTTGCTTTCCTGCTGCACTACTTCTTTGAAGTCATTGGGCTGTGGGTGCTTGAAATGCCATTTGTCGAAATATGATTGCATGGCTTTGCTGAAGGCATACTCGCCAAGGTAGTAATAAAGGTATTTCAAGTTCCAGCTTGTTTTTCCATATACGCAAGTGCCATAGTTCATGGCGGTGTAGTCAGCGGCAGGCAGGTTGCAAGGCTGGTCAATCCTCATTCGGGCTTCATACACATGTATCAAGTCAAGGGGCTGGTCGCTGAGTAAGTACCTGTCCATATTTCCCCTAAATGCCTCCTTGAGCGTGGTCTTTTTGCCTTCGGCATTGTCCTCTTTTTTGTCAAAATACAATTGCTCATAGAAGGAGTTGATGCCTTCGTCCATCCAAGGGTATTGGCGCTCATTGCTGCCCAGCATGCCGTAGAACCAGTTGTGGCCTACCTCGTGCACTATCACCCGTTCTAGCTGTTTGGCGGGCACTTTGCCTATCACCGTCACCATGGGGTACTCCATGCCGCCTGCCGAGGGCAACAAAGCCCCGCTGACTGCCGTAGCCGAGGTGTAGGGGTATTCGCCCACGTATTTGGAGTAGAAGAGGATAGTGCTGTCCACATAGTCGGTGCTTCTTAGCCAATCATCCACAAGGTTGGGCTGAAACATGGTATAGCTTGCCACCTGCCGCCCTGAGCGGGGAAGGGTGACGCCCCCTTTCATTACGTAGAATCGCTTGTCAGCAAACCATGCAAAGTCATGCACATTGTCCTGTATATAGTGGATGGTTTTAGTCTTGGAAGAGGAGGCTATTTCTACCACTTTTCTCTTGATGGTATTGTCCATTATTTTTTTCCTCGTCAGCCTTGCCATGCTGTCGAGAAAGGTATCTTCCTTAGCGGTCAACAGCCTTCCCGTGGCTGCCACTACATAGTTCTCAGGCAGGGTAATGGTCACGTCGTACCTTCCAAACTCCCCATAGAACTCCCCTTGGTCGAGGTAGGGAAAAGTATGCCACCCAGCGGCATCATATACCGCAGGCTTGGGGTACCATTGGCTTATCTGGTAGCTTTGGCCTTCATGCCCCATCCTCGAAAATATCTTGGGTATCTGCACCCTGAAGTTGATGTCGAAGTCGGCTTGCTGGCCGGGCAACAAGGGCTTGTCGAGCATCACCTTGGCTATCTCGTGGCTCTTGTCCATATATTCAATAGTGAGCTTACCCTTGCCGCTGGCGATGAAGTCAATGGAATCGAGCCAGCCCCTTTCATTTTTCTTGGCATTCTGAAAATCCTCCTTGCCCTCCAGCAGCCTTTGCTTGGCAAAGGGGGTGTGGTTGTTCTTATAAGCATTCGGCCACAAATGAAAGTAGATAAACCGCAGGGTATCGGGTGAGTTGTTGAAGTATGCCAAATGCTCGGTGGCGTGCAGCACATGGTGCACATCATCCAGCTTCACATCGAGGGTATATTCCACCCTCTGTTGCCAATAGTCTTTAGCATTGGCCTTGCCCAACACCAAGCTAGCCACAAGCCCTAGCCATATCGCACATCCTTTCATAAATCTCCCCGAATTTGAAACAAAAGTAATGAAAAAGAAAATGGAGCAGGATTTCCCCCAACCAAAGCCCTGCCCCTGTCAGTTGACGCCCATATTTTGTACCCTTTAAATTTTTTATTTTTATGTCCGATTTTAACCAACCAACCAACCCTACCCCACCTGCCCTCAGCATCAGCCCTGATGCGCTAAAGGCAGAGCTGCACCGCCTCCTCACCGAGCCTGCCGACGATGGCCTCTTCGAAGTGAAGGAAGCCAACCTTTGGATTGAAGACAGCATGAGAAGCCCCGTGCCCCGGATGCTGTTCAGCGAGTTTTGGCACGAGGGCGAGCTGTGCATCCTCTTTGCCGATACCAACCTCAGCAAGAGCATCCTCGCCGTGCAGATTGGCGACAGCATCAGCCGTGGGGCGGCCATCCCCGGCTTCAGGCAAGACGCGGGCGAGCAAAAGGTCCTGTACTTCGACTTCGAGCTATCGAAAAAGCAGTTCGAGAACCGCTACTCCATTGACTGGAAAAACCACTACCGCTGGAGCAGCAACTTCCTGAGGGCGGAGGTGAACCCCAACGCCGAGATGCCCGAGGGCGGCACTTTCGAGCAGTACCTCGCCATTGAAATGGAAAAGCAGATACTGGCGCGCAAGGCCAAGGTGCTCATCATCGACAACATCACCTACCTCAAGACCGAGACCGAAAGGGCAAAAGAAGCCCTGCCGCTGATGAAATTCCTCAAAGCCCTCAAAAGCAAGTACGGCCTCAGCATCCTCGCCCTAGCCCACACCCCCAAGCGCGACCTCACCAAGCCCATCACCGTCAACGACCTGCAGGGCAGCAAGATGCTCATCAACTTCTGCGACAGCGCCATCGGCATTGGCCTCAGCCACCAAGACAAGAACATCCGCTACCTGAAGCAGATAAAGGAGCGCAACACCGAAAAGGTATATGATGCCGACCATGTGTGCATCTGCCAAGTGGCAAAGCCCCATAATTTCCTCATGTTCGAGCTGGTAGGCCACGGCGAAGAACGCCACCACCTGCGCCAGCCCACCGACGACGACAAAACCACCCTCATCGAAAGCATCCGCCACCTCAGCGAGCAAGGCATGAGCCAGCGGGAAATAGCGAGGGAGCTGGGGGTGTCAAAATCTCTTGTCAACAAACTGCTCAAAGACTAAGTGTCCACGGTGTCCACGCTGTCCATACCGTGGACAGTGTGGACACCGTGGACAAGCAATCCCGTGGGGATGCAATATCGGTAGCACAGTAAATTAACACAATGGAAATCACGTTAGTGATGAAACATTGAGGGTAGAATTGGTTTCATCACTAACGTGATTTTACGGACGGTTCTATCCATTTACTACCAATATTACATCCTTACAGGATTAAAGCAATGATTATGGTAATCAAATAAATCAGAATATTTCTTGTCCTGAACTAACAGTACTTAAGTGCGCAATGAATTGCAGAAACCCTACATTGTGTTTAGCTATGGCCTCAATATCCGCTTTTTTCTTTAAGGCTGATAATACCTCCCGATAGGCAGCCATACCATTTGCGCCATTCTTAGCGGTGGCGGGGATGGTAGGCTTATCCTTTTTACTCAATTCAGCATTTAGTTTGGTAAGGCAATCAGTAGTAGCTGACTTTTTATTGTTGGTATATACCAGTGGCAGCAGCCAACACTCAATGGTATGGATGCATACAGCAAAGAAAATCTTATCTGAATATTGTTCCAGTATCTCAGGGTTTATGAGGCTGTTGAGCTTTGCTACTACATCGGTGTGCAGTTCTTCAGGCGTTTTTGCCTTGCCTCCATCCTTGCTATGGTTGATGCTGAAAGGAATGGTGGGGCATTGGTCGGTATCTATTTGAATCACCAAATAATCATTCTCTATTAATATATCTCTTATATCTTCTCTCTCACAATACTTCAATACCTCGTTCCATCCGCCGATAGTTTCCTGTTTATTATTGAGTAGCTTGGGCTGTATCTGATTGATGTCGGGCTCTTGTTCCTTAAAATACTTTGCAATGAGATGCTTCATCACCCTATGCTCGCTCACGCCTTCAGTTACTAATGCAAATTTCATAGCTGAGAGAATAGAAGTTGGTTAAAAATTTTCAGGCAAGCCACCAATCACGCCATCCGTCCATAGCTCTGATAGTTTCTTGGTGCGGTTGGCTTTATATTCCACCCTTGTAGCCTTGGTATGGCCTTCATCGTTTCGCCTCACTACGAACAGCCTTTGGTTATCGTCTTTCAGGTTCAGCCCGTCCAGTATCGCAGGGTTATGGGTGGTTACTATTACCTGTTTCTTGTGTTTTTTGGCGAGGGCAGCAAGGCTTTTGGTGAGGGCCATGCACAGCTTGGGGTTGAAGGAAGAATCAATATTGTCAATGGCAAAAAAAGCAGGGGTGGTTTTAGAGATAAACAAGGTAGCATAAAAGAGCAGGAACAAAAACCCCTCATTGGTGCTGCGCTGGTCGAAGTATTGAAGGTCTTTATTGAGGTAGCGGTCTTTAATGGCTAAGGCATACTCATTGTGCATAAGGTTATCCGGTAGCTTAAAGTCCTCATACCAATCCAATAACGACAGGTTCTCTTTTATCTCTTTTAACAACTCGCTATTTTTTTTATCATAAGCAAGTTCTTTTAAATATTGAAACAGCCCTTCCCCTTTGATACCCAATGGATATATTTGGGTGGTATCTTCAAACTTTCTTAGGCTGCTCTCTTCGGGGGAGTAGATGATGTAGTCATTTAAATATGGAAGATATAATTCTTCAAGACGATTATTTAACAGATTTACAATATCCTCGATATCTAACTTTAGTTTAGTGGACTCATTTTGTCTTGCTAAGTTTTCAGGCTTCAATGATTCATATCTTGCTTGAATATCCTTCTGAATTTTAAAATAATGAGTAACTGCAGATTGTTTATTTTCCTCTATCCATTTAGTTGGATTGTTTTGGTCATTTATCAAATTAAAAAAAACATCTTTATCTTCAATCTTAAATGAAAGGTTGATTGTTGTGTTTGATTTCTCACTTTTAAAAGCTGAAAACATAAACTCTGGCTTAGGCATCCTAATCCCCCTGCTTCCCATAAACTCAAAGTCCAGCTTATCGGCGCTTGCTGCCGCCCCAAAGGCAATAGCCTCCAGTATATTTGATTTGCCACAACCGTTTTCCCCTATCAGCACATTGAAAGAACCCAAGTCCATCTTCAGGTCAACAACCGACTTAAAGTTCTGTATATGAATAGATTTTATCATGCTCGCTTCCTGATTCCTTTTGACAAAGTTAGAATTGTTTTGGCAATTACCAATTCCCCCTGTCCACGGTGTCCACACTGTCCATACCGTGGACACCGTGGACAGCGTGGACACTCCCCAAGGTGGAACACTTGAGATACCTTGGTTAAAAATCCCCTCTGAAATATCCACAAAAAAAAGCCCGTCCTTCTCAGAACGGGCTGCTGTATATTATTAGTAAGACTAATTTATGCGGGTTGGCCTTGCGATTGGTGCAGGCGTATCAGGTTCAGCGCACTGCCAGCCTTGAACCACTCTATCTGTATATCATTATAGGTATGGTTCAGCACTACTTCGTCTGCGCTGCCGTCGCTGTGGTGCAGTTGCATTTTCAATGGCACTCCCGGGCTGAAACTCTCCAAGCCAGTGATGCTGATGCGGTCATCTTCCTGTACCTTGTTGTAGTCGTCAGGGTTGGCAAAGGTGAGGCCGAGCATCCCTTGTTTCTTCAAATTTGTTTCATGGATACGGGCAAACGATTTCACGATTACCGCCCTCACGCCAAGATGCCTTGGCTCCATGGCAGCGTGCTCACGGGAAGAGCCTTCGCCATAGTTTTCATCTCCTATAATCACAGAGCCAATGTCATGCGACTTATAGTATCTCGCCACTTCCGATACATCGCCATACTCATTGGTGAGCTGGTTTTGTACGCAATTGGTTTTTTCATTGTAGAAATTCTCTGCACCCATCAGCAAGTTGTTGCTGATATTGTCGAGGTGGCCTCTATACTTCAGCCAAGGCCCAGCCATAGAGATATGGTCGGTAGTACACTTGCCCTTCGCCTTGATGAGGAGCATAAGGTTTTGGATGTCATAACCCTCCCATCCTCTGAAAGGGGTAAGCAGTTGCAACCTGTCAGAGTCAGGGCTTACTACTACTTGCACTTGCGAGCTGTCAGCGGCAGGGGCTAGGTAGCCAGCATCTTCCACATCAAAGCCCAGCGGTGGCAGCTCTACACCTTGCGGCTCATCGAGCATCACCTCTTCGCCATTGGCGTTTTTTATCTTATCGGTCATTGGGTTAAAAGCCAAAGAACCGCCCAGCACCATGGCCGTCACCAGTTCAGGCGAGGCCACAAAGGCATGGGTATTTGGGTTGCCGTCATTTCTTTTGGCAAAGTTTCTATTGAAAGAGGTAATGATGGTGTTCTTCTTGTTAGGGTCTTGGCTATGCCTTGCCCACTGCCCGATACAAGGGCCACAGGCATTGGCAAGCACCACGCCACCAATGGCATCAAATGCTTTCAGCAACCCATCGCGCTCCGTTGTAAAGCGAATCATTTCGCTACCGGGGGTGATGGTAAATTCTGCCTTCGCCTTGATGTTCTTTTCCCCGGCTTGCCTCGCCACGGAAGCTGCACGGGTGATGTCTTCGTAAGAGGAGTTGGTGCATGAGCCAATCAAGCCCACTTCTATTTCCATCGGCCAGCCATGCTCAGTGGCGGCGGCTGCCAGCTTGCTGATAGGCCATGCCGCATCAGGGGTATATGGGCCATTCACATGTGGCTCCAAGGTAGAAAGGTCGATTTCTATCAGTTGGTCATAATATAGGTTCGGGCTATTGTATACCTCTTCGTCAGAGCGGAGGCAAGCCTTTACGCAATCAGCGGCTTCTGCCACTTCCTTGCGGCCTGTTTGCGCCAGATAAGTATGCATTTTTTCATCGTAGGCAAATACCGAAGTAGTGGCCCCAATCTCCGCACCCATATTGCAGATAGTGCCTTTACCTGTGGCAGAAAGGCTTTCTGCGCCTTCGCCAAAATATTCGACAATAGCGCCGGTACCGCCTTTTACAGTGAGGATACCAGCTACTTTCAATATAATGTCCTTAGCGGAAGCCCAGCCACTGAGCTTGCCTGTCAACTTCACGCCTATCAGTTTAGGCATTTTCAATTCCCAAGCCATGCCAGCCATTACGTCCACCGCGTCTGCGCCACCTACGCCAATGGCAATCATGCCAAGGCCGCCAGCATTGGGCGTGTGTGAATCGGTACCTATCATCATGCCCCCAGGGAAGGCATAGTTTTCGAGCACTACTTGGTGGATGATGCCTGCTCCCGGCTTCCAGAAGCCAATACCATATTTGGTAGATACTGAAGAGAGAAAGCCATACACTTCAGAGTTTTCGTCCATGGCATCTTTCAGGTCATGGGCAGCCCCTGTGCGCGCCTGTATCAAGTGGTCGCAATGCACGGTGCTTGGCACAGCGGTCTTGTCCCTACCGCAAAGCATGAATTGCAATAGCGCCATCTGGGCGGTAGCATCCTGCATGGCTACCCTATCAGGGGCAAAGTCCACATAAGCCTTTCCTCTTTCGAGCACCTTGGTTGGCGCAGCCTCAAAAAGGTGTGAATAAAGGATTTTCTCCGTAAGGGTAAGAGGGCGTTTCAGCACTTCGCGGGCTTTGTCGATATGGGCCGGCATGCGGTGATAAACGCTTTTGATTAAATCAAGGTCAAAAAGCATAGCTTTATTGAAGTTTTTTATGTTGCCGCAAAATTACAACAATAGTGGCTAGATTGGCATTGAAACCTGTTAGAAAATTTATTGCCTGCCTAATCTCCCAAGGGCAATGCCACCCCAAGGTAATAATTATTGTGCACTCTATCGGCAAGCGGCATATTGAGCCAAGTAGCGCTGATGCCAACGGTACCGAGCTTAACGATAAGGCTCAAATCCGTGAAATATCCAATCCTAACCGGGAATACGGTTTTTCGCAAATATTTAAACTCATGCCATTCATCATAATGTTTCGCAGGTCTTACATTCTTAATAGAATATTCCTCATAACCCCCTGAAAAGCCTGCATGAAAACTGAAATTAAAAGGATTAAAGAGCCGAAAATTGACGCCAGCGCCAATCAGGGCTTTGCCGTAATAAGACATGGTAAGGTCGTAGGCTTTATGTCCTTCCATTTCATACACAATTTCCTTCTCTTTGGTAAATCCGCCAACACCTCCCCAGCCTGCATTGATATTCATAAATTCCGTAAGCTTTACTCGCACCGCATCTGAATACAAATGCAGGGCATAATCCCCTTTCCAAAAAGGGGCTATAGTAGCTTCAAACCGCAGTTGCTTGTTGGATTCGTCAAGTTCATAACTGTCAGGAAAATTATACGGCTCATAATAGCTCTTGTCATCAGTTTGAGCGAAGCACTCAAACCCTGCCAATAAAAAGATGATATATAAAAAATGTCTTTTCATTTTGAATCAGGTAATTTGAATGCCTCAAAATCTCCTTCCACATAATATCTTTCAATAGAGCTGCCATCTACGGGCGACCAAACGCGAAAATGCCCTCTAAATTTTTGGCCGACGGTCACGGTATCAGTGGATGTGATGCCCCCCGGCTCCTTAAAAGGATAAACCTGAAAATCACTGGTGGAATCAGCCCTGGATTGATAGTACCCATCCCGAATCATATAATACCCCCCTGATTCATAAAACCGTAGAAAAAACTGCTCCATCAGGATATGGCTCCCGGAATATCGTTCAAGAACCACAGTTCGGTCAGGAAACATGCCATAAATGGAGGAACTGAATGACTTAGAAATAGTAGCGCGGTTTTGGCAGGCCATGGTAAAGGAAACCTTGCCCCCCATTGGGGTGGTTATTTTGTTGATGTTTTCTTCGGGCTTGCTGCACGAAAATAGAAATGCAAGAAGTAATAAGGGTGCAAATACTCTCAAGATAATAACCGTTTAATGTTTTTAAACCTTCTTTCCCTCGCTATTCTTTTAGGCGTTCTGCCCCACTCGTCTTTTATTTTTTTGTCAGCCCCTGAGGTAAGCAGCCAAGTAGTAAGCTCCTCATTATTCTCCCTCGCGGCAAAGTGTAGGGCTGTCCATCCGTAGTTTCCTTTAATATTGATGTCGGCCCCATTGCTCACTAGCAATCGCGCCATATCGGCCTGCCCAGTATAAACGGCTAGGTGCAAGGGTGCAAATCCATTGGTGCCAATAGTATTGGGGTTGGCTTTGCCTTTCAGCAGCAATGAAACAATGCGGCTGTTTTTGTTTTCAATAGCTATTTGCAGCATCGTCTTGCTATCGCTTGAAGTGATATTAGGATTGGCATTGTAGGCAAGCAATGCCTCTACAATGGATGAATTGTTTTTTTCAATGGCATAATAAAGAGGTGGATTATAGCTCACTTTGTCATCTGGGCTTTGCCCATATTGCAACTGCATATTTATAATCTTCATATCAATGCCATCCCTTTTTATAGCTGCTACAAGAGGGGAGTTGCCGTCCCCATCCCAAATATTGAGAAATGGCGATTTATTTTTAATGAGCAAGTAGGCAAGGTTGGCATTGTTGTTTTCTATACAATAAAAGAGTGGTGCACTTTGCGAGGCACCATATTTATCGGCCTCTGCACCCACTGATATAAGGTATTTCGCAATGTCTAAATCATTTTTCTCGCAAGCCATGGCAAGGGGATAGCCATTGTCTTTGGTAGATTGGTTGGGGTCAGCCCCGTTGAGGCAAAGCTTTTTTACCAAATCAGCGTCCCTGTTATCAATGGCCAGCATTAGGGGTGTTTTCCCGTATGAGATCATATCAAGGGCACAGCCATTACCAAGCAGTTTGTCAATTAATCTACCATCTTTAGCCCTTATGGCTCCGCAAATGTAGCTTTCGGGATGCCTTTTATATTCTGCTTCCAGTTCAAGGTCGTGTAGCCTTTGCTGCAAGGTGCCACTATTCTCGCTGTTTGGGTACTTTTTCAGAAAGTCGCGGATGGCATTGGGGTATTCGCAATCTTGTACAAGCTCATAGAGATGTGCCTCGGTCTCATTGCCCTCCCGCTTGTCTATGGCATCCAGTTCCTTTTGCTTTTGCTGGGCTATTTCCTTTTTCCTAGTGAAGTTTTTATTCTTGGCGTTTTCTTGGAGTTCTTTCTGGATGTCCACCATGTTGTTGTATCCGTCTGTGCCCTGTGCGGATGCAGGAGCTACTGCGAAATATTTGGTAAGCTCTGTGGCCGCCTTTTCCTCCATTCCCTGGTCATAATAAATAAGGACTTTTAAGGATTGTATCCTTGCATTGGTGCCTCCCAATGACATTTCCGCCTCCCCAAGATAATACAGCGCATCATTATACTTGCTTGCCTCATAAGCACGGTAAGCCTGCTCATATTTATCCTTGGCACTTTGCGCAAAAGCAAACTGATAAAAAAAGAGACATATTATTAGTATTAGTTTTTTCAAATTACCACCTCATCTTATAGGGAAGGTTAAATTCAGAAAGTCCTTGGCTCCGGAATTTGCTTTTCTGTTCCTCCCCAAGCCTTTCACACTTCTCTTTGATCTTTTTTCTTCTTATTTGTTCTTGTTGCATGGCCTGCAAGTCACTGGTAGTTCCGTCGTTAATGCCCCAATCGCCAGGCCCTGTGTAGTAAAACCCTGTATAGCCCTCATCTTTTCTTACTTTCCAATACCAGCTTCTTATATCCTGATTGTCGCTCCTTAACCATGACCAGCTCGCTGATACATTATAGGTTCGCCTAGGTGTTTCTATCCAGTTGCCTGATTTGTCGATTAGCCCATCCTCATAAATATAATATTTTACGGTGACAAGCTTCTCCCCGTCTACATTTTCAGAATGCTCCTCTACCAGTTTCACCGCATAAGCAGTTCCGTTTTTAAACCGCCCGATGAAATTGAATGAAAGTGGAATGATGACGTTTCCTTTATAATCAATTGCACCAAAATAATCCTTGACGTCATAAGTGTACTCATATTGGGATACGGCTGCCACACCATCAAAGAAGGTGTCTACCCTGCTTATTTTCCTGTCAAGGGTGGTTAATATTTTTCCCTGTGCATTTATTATTTGCCAACCACTTTTGTTGACAGCGGCAACGCCTTTGTAGAATGGCCTCGCATAATTGTACTGATAGTCGATTTTTAAATCGCCCGCCTTATTTGCATATCCATACCATCCGTCATTGTTCTTCCTAACGGGTACGTAATTGGCAACCTCCACTGTCTCGTCCCAATAGCCATCAGGGGATGCCTTCTGTGCCCGAGCATTTTGTATCCTCTCTAGGCTAGCCATGTATTCTTTGGATCGTTGGTCATCTGCCTGCCTGTATTTTTCATTCACTTGGTCACGCTGTTTCTGGGAGGCCTTGAGGATGTTGTCCATGTTCTTAGACTCGGTGTTCATCCCTTTCCCATATTCAATGGTTTTTTTCTCTTCCTCCAAGTCTTGCAGGTGCTTGGCGTTCATTTTCCTATATTCTTCTGCGGCCCGCTCCTCATTTTCTTTCCTAATAGCGTCCAGCCTGTTTCTTTCTTTACGCCAAGCTTCATACTTTTCTTTTTTCTCCTTGTTTTCTTTTCGGCATACAGGGCAATAGTCGGCATCCCACATCACCACTTCATGAGGCCCGCCGTGGAACTCGCATAGCCTGTCATGGCTTTGGGAATACCCCCAAACAAGGGTGCCCAAAACAAAGATGATAGAGAATAGAATTTTAATTTTCACGAGCCAAAAATAAAAAAAAAGTGAAAAATCAAGAATGCCTTGCTTAAAAATTTTTGATTTGCCTTATTTGGGTTTTTCGTTGCGATTAAAAAATGCATGCAGCGTTCGTTTCCATTAACTCCCTTATATATACCCAAACCCGCCGTTGGTTAATTGGGGCTACTTTTAATGATGATATTCTGTAATTTAGCGGTTATTTTGTCAATCACAAATACACATATAACTATGCAAATCAAGCAAAAAACCTTCGTTTTATTGTTGGCCTTCCTGCTTCCGATAATGGGATTCGCCCAAGGCCCATCTGCCCCTGTTTCGCTATATATGAGCAAGCAAAGCGGGCAGACCACCATATTTTCGGGCAATGGCTCAAAAACCACCGACAAGCATGAGAATGGCAGCGTAACAGTAGTAAAAAATGGGCCGTTGATTTACAACGTGACCCCCAATGAATTTTCCATAGGCACCAATCAAAGCAAGACTTGGGACGGCAAGGTGTGGGTAGATGTACCCGCTGGCCCAGCGCCGGGCACCTCAGCCAATGCCAGTATTACAGGATCCTATACCGTTACCTATAGCCGCCCAAACCCTAATATGCCCACAGGGCACGAACTAGTGACCAATAAGGTTGGCTCATACACCGTGGATTTTGTGATCTACAGCTTGAATGTAGAGTCAGTGGATTCAGTGCCACTATGCCCGGGCGCTACCATTCAACTACCAGCCACTGGCTACCCTGAAGGGGGCACCTATACTTGGACTGCCGGGGCAGGCCTTCAAATAACAGGAGGTGGCAATACCAATGAAGTATCAGTGAAAGATGTGGGTGGAACACCCTCCACACTATCGGTAAAATATAGCGTGCAAGGGGTTACCTATACCAAGACCATCAAAGTAAACGTCAACAACAAGCCTTTGACCATTACAGGCCTGCCAGATACCTTGTTCCTCATTCAAGGAGAGTTAAAAAGCCTTACCCCTCAAGGGAACCCTAAAGGTGGCTCTTACAAATGGGAAGTGGCTGGGCCAGTGGCATTGCAATCAGGGCCATTTAACTATGTTGCTTTTCTCAAAGCAGCGCAAGTTCCTGGCATAGGCAGCGCTACTTGTACTTATACCCTATGTGGCAAATCAGTGGCTAAATCAGTAGTAGTGAAAGTAAAGGACTGCCGCCTCGATGCGCCTACGGAGATTTGGGTAGTGAAAAATAAAACCGCCACCATTACTGCCTATGGGCAGCCGAACGGGGGCACGTATGTATGGTCAGCTGTAGGGGGCGACAATGCGCCTAGCTTCTACCAAATACAGGGGGCGCCTAATGCCGCCACCGTCACCATAAAGGGTATGCAGAAAGGCGACCAAGCCATATCAGTGACCTTTAATACCCCCGGATGTAACGAGACAAAAACCGTGATGGTGCATGTGCTTGACCAGCTTACTTTGACGCTAAGCCCTGCCACCATCAATGGATTTATATGCAAGGGATTCCCCATCAGCGAAACAGCCACTGGACTGCCCACTGGCGGCTCCTATTCTTGGACAGTGGGCGGCCCATTGAAGATGAACAGCGCTTCAAACACCCCTTATGCTTTTATGGAGCCGACAGGCGGTGGAAACTGCACAGCTACTTGTACCTATACCCTTAATGGGGAATCCGTGACCAAATCGGTCACTTTCAAATCAAGGGAAATAATGTCGGTAACGCTCGAAGCCAACCCCAATGCTGAAATAGTGAACAGTGGCACTACGGTCAACTATGTGGCCAAGGCGCTCGACCAAGACGGCAATGACGTGACTGCCGACATTAATTTCAAATGGGAGCAAGTGTACCGACCTATAGGCGCAGCCAACAACCCTTCTACCTGGCAAACTATCCCTCTGTCAGGTGGCGGAAGCACCCAAAGCATCAAATGGAATGCTAGCTGGACTGGCGCGGTAGAGCCAGCCCCCGGCACCCTGATGGAAGGATGGGTGCAAGCCGTAGTATGGAACTGCAACATCAGGATTGGCAGCAAATGGATAAAGGTGAAGAAGTAGAAAATAGGCATGAACGGAGCAAGTAGAAAAGGTGAATGGTATTGATTAACCGACTTGCAGATATAACGGTTGTTAAAAGAAGTATTAGTTTGAGGAGAGGTTTTAGACCTTTGGGGGGATTGGTCAGTTGGGCGGTTGCTGTGGCTGTAAGTCTAGGGGATACCTCCGCCAGTTGGCGGACTGGTATGACGTGTAGCTTCTGGACATTTTATGAAGGACTGTACCAACTGTCCACAACCTCGGACACTTGGTACAGTTTTCCATTTTATCTATCAAAGTATTTGTTTGTCATTGACAATGAATATATAACACCGATCTAGTTACATAACTATAAAGAAGGCAACATCATAAAACACATCGGTTTTGTACCAAGTGGTCGCACTGGTCACCCCTCGACCACCGCGACCACCTCGACCACCTCTTGCCAAGGAAAATACGCCGAAATTACCGCGGAAGTGGCTGCCTCTTGCCAAGGAAAAATGCCGTCATACCCGCGGATGCGGGTATCCCCTTGGCACCCGATGTGCCATAAGAAAAGTTGAATATCCTGAATGGATAAAACCTGCCCGTGGTCGGTGTCCGCACCGACCACTATACTTCCACCATTCTCCAAACCCAACCATTTCTCTGTGGCCGTAGCTCAGGGGGTTACCGCTTCCGCGGTAATGACGTGAGACTTCTGGCTTTCTGCAAACTGTATCATGTGGTCGCGGTGGTCACCCGCGACCACCGCGACCACCTATTGCTAAGAAAAATACGCCATCATACCCGCGGATGCAGGAACCGAAGCTCACGCCCGGGGGAGTAATCCCCTCGGTACCCGAAGTGCCATAAGAAAGGTAAATAAACCCCTCCGCTGAACCATCACCTCACCCCCAGCCCCTCTCCATTTGGAGAGGGGAGGTTTTAGAACTTTGGGGGGATTGGTGAGTTGGGCGGTTGCTGTGGCTGTTAGCGTGGGAGATTGCCTGCCTCGCCGGCAGGCGGGCGGATAAATGCTTCATCTAATTTATAGAAGTTTGGGGTCTGTGAAAGGCATTTTCCGCAATGACGGCGTTTATTTGCTATGCTGTGAGCTTGGTCAACGCCTCATGAATCTTTTGAAGGGCGGCAAGCTGATGTTGGGTGAAGGTTTCGAGTTTTTGGCGGGTCTCGGTGATTTTGATGAGGTCGGTTTGGGAGAATAGGCTCTCAAAAGCAATGCCTGCCATGTAGCTGCTTTTGATGTCGCTGGAGGATAGGGCAGGGAAGCTGACCCCTAGGGCGGGCAATACTGAGTGTGGCTCACCTAGGCTGCCCGTGGCAGGGTGGCAAAACATGTGCTGCCTGAAAATTTCATGGACGTCCGTAGCAGCCACCGCCAATTTTGATAGGTTGGGGTTGCCATAGGTTTTTAGGCTTGCCTTTAACAGCTTCATTTCATAGTCTTTGTTGAAGACAATGAGTTTTTTGATGTCCACTAAGTCGGAAACAAGCTGTTGATAAAGGGAGTCGGCGGCATCGGCCCCTGCCTCGGGGAGGTAATATTTTAATACGGGGTCTCCATCTTTACTGTTTTGTATGAGCAATGAGTAGAGGAAGGAAATATTTTGGTAAGGCTTAGACTCATTTAATAGGGGAATGGCAGGCCTGCACACATGGATATCAAGAAATGCCAAGGGGTAAATTTCTTTGCCCAGGGTAGTCTTTATCCGCTCGGCATCAATATGTACATCATTGGAAGATAGGACTTTGAATTGGGCGCTTTGGCTGATGGTCATCGGGTAGTCAGCAGGGAAATCGGCAAGGTCGAATATGCCTTTATCGAACAGCTCCCATTTTCTGTCTTCTTCCAGTGAGGTGAACTTAAAGAGGGGCTGCTGTTGCATCTCTTTCCAGCAATAGCCAGCAAAGTCACAAGGGTAGGGCGTGGTACAATGCGGGCCGATATTCACTTGGGGTATTTCACTGCCGAGCAAGGTTTGCCGGGCGGTATTGAGGCCCCGCTCGATAAACAGCCTTCGCTGGTTTATTTCGGGGAGAATGCTCTTTATTTTGAATAGTTTGTGAATATCGTGATTGCTTGTATAAGTATAGGCTTTGTCGAGATAAACCAGCGACATATCAGTGAGCGGTAAGCCTGACTGGCTGATGATACGGTATTGCAATGCCGCATCTCGCAGATAGGTTTCACTTACTTTGAGGGAGCTTTTTACTTCATAGGCCACCCAGCCGTCTTTTTCCTTGACCAAAATATCAATAGCGACGAGGGTGTTCTCGTGCACAAATGCCGCTTCATATATAACGGGATAGCCTTCCGAAATGAGCTTTTGGGTGAGTGTGACGGAACGCTTGTATTGCAAGGGCGATTTCCAGCCTGCATCTATACCTCCGGGGAACAGCTTCCTTGCCAACGCACCTATGCGATTGCCACGGTCGAAGATGGCTTGTTGCTCTGCGCTGGTTTTGTCCCTTAGCCCGGGATGGAATTTATGCAGATAGAGGGATTTCTGGCATTGCAGGCTGCGGATAAAGGTGGACTTGCTGAGAAGTGGTGGTTTCAATTTTTGTCTGTGTTAATTCTAGGTGCATTTATCGGTGCCCCTCTTTTAGCGATGGGTGTAAAACCCATCGCTGGGGGAACAACGAAAAATGGCCAATCCAGAATGTGCAATAGTGGTAACAAATTTGGTGGAAAAAGGGAGATATATCAATGATCAATAAACAATAATCAATGTAAGCGTTTCATTACCTCATCCCCAACCCTTCTCCTTTAGGAGAAGGGAGGCGTTAGACGTCCGTGGTGGTGGGTTAACCAACACTTTCTATAGTCCATCGGGTGCCGAGGGGATTCCCACCTTCACGGAATGACGGCGTTTTTTTTGGCAATGGGCAACGTGTTTTTGAGAAAACCGCCATCCTTGCCAGTGCGGCCGAGCAGGGCTTCGTGTGGCTTGCCTGTGGCGGCATCGGTGGCCTCAGCCCTGAGCGGTGCAGGGTGCTGAGGGGGCGCAGGGTGGTGCTGTTCCCCGACCTCAACGCCATCGACCAATGGAGGCAGAAAGCCCTTGAGCTATCGCCTATCGTGATGATGGAGGTATCGCCCTTCTTGCAATACCATGCCACGGCAGCGGAGCAAAAGGCAGGCTATGACCTTGGCGACTATGTGGCGGGGCAGGGTCAAGCCTTCAAGGTATCAGGGGCGTGAACACCCCCTCCTCCCCCTCCAAAATATATTTCCTAAACAGCCCTAAATAATGGAATTTTGAAGTCCGCTATTGCAACATATCATGGAAATATCGAATTGGGGAAACTATCCTAAGCACTTGGCGAGCATACGGCAAGCTCACCGTTTGCAGGATTTTCAGCAATTTGTATCAGAACAAAGCCACTTGATAGCCCGGGGGCTGGGCAGGTGCTATGGCGATGCCGCCCTTGCCGATAACATTGTGTCCACCACTGCCTTCCACCATTTCCTTGCCTTCGACAAAGAAAAGGGGCTGCTCACCTGCCAAGCAGGGGTTTCTCTCGCCGAGATATTGGAAGTCATTGTGCCCTACGGGTGGTTTCTCCCCGTGGTGCCGGGCACTAAAAACGTCACTGTGGGCGGGGCTATCGCCTCTGATGTGCATGGCAAAAACCATTCATCGCAGGGCAGCTTTTCGAGGCATATCACTGAGCTAAAGCTGCTCACCGCCAATGGCACTATCGCTTCTTGCTCTGCCACGGTATTGCCTGCCCTATATTGGGGCACTTGCGGGGGCATGGGGCTTACAGGTATCATCCTCAGTGCCACCATTAGGCTCATGAAGATAGAAACAGGGTTCTTTCGCCAAACCAGCCTAAAGACCAAAGACCTCGATGGCACTTTCAAAGCCTTTGAGGACAATGCCAAGTTTCCTTATTCCGTGACTTGGACGGATGGGCTTGCCAAAGGAAAGCACCTTGGCAGGAGCTTGCTACACGTGGGCGAACACGCAGGGCTGGGGGACTTGAAAAGCCATCAACAGCCCTACCTCATCAAGCAGGCAGGCACGAAGCAAATACCCTTCAACCTCCCTGAAATAGTGATGGGGCCATTGGCGATAAAGATGTTCAACTACTTATATTACAATAAGGCCGCCCTCAGCAAAACGAGGGTGTTGCCTTATGAAAGTTTTTTCTTTCCTTTGGATAAAATAGGAGGCTGGAGCAAGATCTATGGCAGGCGGGGCTTTGTGCAATACCAGTTTGTGTTGCCCAGCCAAGCGGCTTATGAAGGCATGAAGCAAGTGCTGGAGAAGGTGGCAAACCATAGGGAGGGTTCTTTCCCTTCCGTGCTCAAAAAATTTGGGGCGCAAGACAATATTATCTCTTTCCCCATGGAAGGCTATTGCTTGGCGATGGATTTCCCTGCCAAAGAAACTATCTTTAAGCTGATGAACGAACTGGACGAAATAGTAGTGAAACATGGAGGCCGCATCTACCTCACCAAAGATGCCCGCATGAGCCCAGCGGTGTTTAAGGCAGGCTATAAGTTTTTGGATGCTTTCAAAAGGATAAAAAAAGAGGTAGACCCCACGGGCAAGTTTGAATCGCTGCTCTCAAAAAGGCTTGAAATATGAATGCAATAAAAGACCAACACATCCTGATACTGGGGGCTTCCTCTGCCATTGCCAAGGCCTTGGCGAAGGCTTATGCACAAAGGGGCTACCCCCTATACCTTGCCAGCCGCAATGAAGCCGAGATGAAGGAAATGGCTGCCGACCTCAGTATCCGCTATAATATCCCCGCAAGGGGCATTCGTTTTGATGCGCTGGAAGTGGCGGAACACGCTTCCTTTTACCACAACCTCTACCCCAAGCCTTATGGGGTTATCTGCGCCCCCGGCTACCTTGGCGACCCTGCCAAAGCCGACACGGACTGGGAGGAAGCCGAAAAAATTATCCATACCAACTTCACCGGGTGCGTGTCCATCCTCTCCGTGGCAGCCCGGCACTTGGAGGTGGACAAAGCGGGGTTCATCATCGGCATCAGCTCCATTGCGGGCGATAGGGGCAGAAAGAAGAACACTTACTACGGGGCTGCCAAGGCAGGGTTCTCGGCTTATCTATCGGCACTCAGGCAAAGGATGTTCCTCTCAGGGGTGCATGTGCTCACCGTAAAGCCCGGCTATGTATATGCCAAGATGACCGAAGGGATGGACTTGCCCAAGAAGCTCACCGCCACCCCTGAAAAAGCCGCCAAGGACATCTATAAAGCCCAACAGAAAGGGCAGAATGTGCTATACACCCTTTGGTTTTGGAGATGGATAATGTTCCTCATCAATAGGGTACCTGAAGGGATGTTCAAAAAGATGAAGTTCTGATGCCCAACAGCCTTGCCGTATTCGACTTCGATGGTACCCTCACCACCAAGGACAGTATCAAGGATTTCATCCGTTGGCACAAGGGTAGCCTCAGTTGGTACATGGGGCTGCTGTACTGCAGCCTCAAGCTGGCATCGTGGAAGTTTGGGCTATATGCTTCCCAAAAAGCCAAGGAGGCACTGCTCACTTATTTTTATAAAGATTATCCCATAGAAGAATTTGATGCTGCTTGCAGGAAATACGTGCTTGAAAGGTTGCCCCTCATCTACAGAAAACAGGCTATCAGCAAGCTGGAATGGCATCGAAAGGAAGGGCATGACATAGTGGTGGTATCCGCCTCCCCTGCCAACTATATCTGCCTATGGAGCAAGCAAAACCATATACAAGGCATTGCCACCCTGCTGCAAGTGGTTGACGGAAAGCTAACGGGAAAAATAGCAGGCAAAAACTGCAAAGGCCATCAAAAGCTGGTGTTGCTAAAGGAGGCTTATGACCTTAAAAGCTATAGTGAAATATACGTGTACGGCGATAGCAGTGGCGACAGGGAGATACTGGCCATTGCCACTCAAGCCTTCTTCCGCAGGTTCTGAAGGAACAGGCTTACCTTTTCAGGCACGAACTTGGTGACATCCCCCCCAAATTTCCATATTTCCCTCACTATCGAGGCATTGATGGCGGCATACTCAGCCCGGCTTATCAATAGCACTGTCTCTATGGAGGCATCCATGCTGAAATTCATTTCCGCAATGTTCTTCTCATAGTCGAAGTCAGTGCCACTGCGTAGCCCTCTTATGATATAGCCCGCATGGAGGCGTTGGCAGAGGTCAACAGTGAGGTCGGTATAGCCTATCACTTTTATGTTTGGCTCGCCTGCAAATACTTCTTCAGCCACCTTTACCCGCTCTTCCAGCGACATCAAGTAGCCCTTGCTGTTGCTGCTGCCCACTGCCACGTACAGCGTATCGAAAAACTTTACGGCACGGGTGATAATATCTATATGCCCCAGCGTTAAGGGGTCGAAAGAACCAGGGAAAACGGCTATCTTGCTCATGATTCAAAGGTAGGATATGGCTTTGATTTTTGACAAATAGCAAACCGAATAAGCGCTATTTTTTTATATTTGAACGCTAAATACCATACGATGCTTTCTGATAGTCCTAAAAAATTCAATAGTGTAGTGCCTTTCTTGCCCGTGGCCAACCTGAAGGCAACCATTGATTACTATAGGGATGTATTGGGTTTCTCTAACGAATGGTTTTGGGGCGATTCTGATGCCACCATCCTGCGTGATGACATGAGGCTATTGTTTAACCATAACCCTGAGTATGCAGCCGTGGTCAACAGTGCTCATGCCAACCTCGAAATCATGTGGTTTGTAGAAAACATTGATGCCATCTACGCAGAATACACAGAGAAGAAAGTCAACATCGTCACCCAGCTCAAGAACAAGCCTTGGGGCACCCGTGAGTTCACCATCCTCGACATGAACGGCTACTACATCCGCATCGCCCAAGGCCAGCCAACGGAGTAGGAAAGGATGGCGAAGACCATTCTTGACGCTGAAAAGAGTACTATACCCCCGAATAATTGGGATGTGCCGCCTTCGTCATCGTTTCGTTTCGTCGTATCCCGTTCTATAAACGTGGAATCCCATAGGAGTTAAAGTAATTGGCAATCAAATAATTCAAGTGTTTTGTTGTCCCCAACTCACGATACTTATAAAATCCATAAGTTTGAGTTTTTGAAAACCAACAAACAAGATGAGAAAGCAGGCCTTCATTTTTATAATATCCCTATTGTGCATGTATGGCAGTTCAAAAGCCCAATTGCCTAGCCAAACCCTAAGGGGGACGGTAGTGGATAAGGAATCGAAATCGCCTTTGCCTTCAGCTTCGGTGATGCTTATTTTGGATTCCATCACCAAAAAAAGTACCCAAACTGAAACAGATGGCAGCTTTAGGTTTGACAATGTGCCTGTGGGCAAACAAAAAATAAAAGTGAGCTATATCGGGTATCAGGATTTGATAATGGCTAACGTCGTTGTTAACTCTGGTAAGGAGACGGTGCTATACATTGAGCTAGAAGAAAAGGTGGCGCAAATAAAAGAGGCTACCGTGACAGCCAGAAAAAAGGGGGAGAGCGTGAATGAAATGACCAGTGTAAGCACCCACAGCTTCAATATGGAGCAAACGGAAAGATATGCGGGCAGCAGGCAAGACCCTGCCCGGATGGCCTCCAATTTCGCAGGAGTGCAGGGAAACAATGACTCAAGGAACGATATAGTGATAAGGGGTAACTCCCCCATGGGCGTATTGTATAGGATTGACAATGTAGACATACCCAACCCCAACCACTTTGCCGTGGCGGGCACACAAGGCGGGCCAGTAAGTATCCTCAACAATAAAGTGATAGGCACTTCGGACTTCATGACTGGGGCATTCCCCGCAGAGTACGGCAATGCCATGGCGGGAGTATTTGACCTAAGGATGCGCAATGGCAATAACGAAAAGCATGAATATACTGCTCAGTTTGGCATCCTTGGTACCGAGCTTTCAGGGGAGGGGCCTATCAGCAGGAAGAACAAGTCTTCTTATCTATTCACCTATAGATATAGCACATTGAAGATGCTAGCAGGGCTGCACATCAATTTTGGCACCAGTGCTGCGCCCAACTACCAGGATGCCTCTTTCAAGCTCAATTTCCCCATTGGCTCAAAGGATAATTTCTCTGTGTTCGGGGTGGGCGGCTTGGCAGATGTTTACCTGAGGGTAAGCACCCTCACAGAACCTCCTACTGAGCTGTACGGCGAGGACGACCGCGACCAATACTTTGCAACCAAGATGGGCGTAGTGGGAGCTTCATATAGCCATATCATCAATAACTCAGCGTATATGAAGTTTACCTTGGCGCAATCTGTGGAAACCAGCTTGGCCCATCATGAACTCGTGAAGCGCAACCCAAACTTTTCGCTCGACACTATTTATCCAATCTTATTTTACAAATACCAGCAAGGCAAAACATCTTTTAATTGGTTCATCAATAATAAAATAAACAGCCAATCTACTTTTAAGATAGGCATCAATACCGACATGCTGAATGGTACGTACCTAGACAGCGTGATACCGGATGGCTCTACCACCCTAAAATGGCAGCACCGCTGGGACGCCGTGAACCAAAAGTCATTTATGATACAGCCTTATGTGCAGTACAAGTATAAGATTACGGATGCCTTAGTATTGAACGGAGGTATTCACTTTCAATATTTTACCCTTAACAATGATGTTGCCGTAGAGCCAAGGGTGGGTGTTAAGTGGTCGGTGACCGAGAAGCAAACCCTTAGTTATGGATTTGGGATGCACAGCCAAGCCATGCCCTTGTACATTTACTATATCCATCGGCCTGACTTGCCCGCTACTGCCTATACGGAGAACCATGTAGGGTTCATGCACAGCATCCATAATGTAGTTAGCTATGAAAACCGCATAGCGGCAGATTGGAGATTATTGGCAGAGGCCTACATACAGCACCTCTATAATGTGCCCGTAGAGAAAAAGCCTTCTTCTTTCTCCGTGCTCAATGAAGGCTCTTTGTTTCAAAGATTTTTCCCTGACACACTTGTAAACAAGGGCACGGGTGACAACCAAGGCATTGAACTGACCATAGAAAAATTCTTTAGCCATCAATACTTATTAATGCTCACTGGCTCCATCTTCAACTCCACCTATGCTGGTAGCGATGGCGTGAAGCGGAGCACCGACTTCAATGGAGGGTTTGCGGCCAACGTGCTTGCTGCCAAGGAATTTAAAATCGGGAACAAGTCCTCCCTCACACTGGGCGGCAAAGTGACTTGGGCAGGAGGAAAACGCTATAGCCCTGTGGATACCATCAAATCAAAAGCGGAAGGCATTATGGTAATTGTGGATCAAGAAAGAAACAGCCTCCAATTTAAGAATTATTTTAGGGCTGATTTGAAAATTAGCTATAAGATAAACAGCAAGAAACTGACCCACGAAATAGCTGTGGACTTGGTAAACGTGTTCAACACCCAAAACCAATTTGCCCTTACCTATATCCCCAATGCCAAAGAGCCCTACCGCACAGAGTACCAGCTTGGGTTTCTGCCATTGTTTTATTACAAAGTGGATTTTTAATAGTGGCCGATATTGCATAGAAAATATAAAAGGGCGCCGGCTCAAAAAAGAACCGACGCCCCAAGGGTTGATTAAGGGTAATTTATTTTATGACAGACAATAAAAGCGTGGTATTCATATCGCCTGAGTGGAGGCTGATATAGTAAATCCCGTTGCTCATATCGTTGGTATCTATCATTATATTGTTGCTTCCAGTATGCAAGGTTTGTGTGGCGATTGTTTTGATTTGTTTGCCATTGATATCGTAGATATTTACTGCCACGTTTATGGCACTCTTTGCATCCAGATTGATGAAGGCTGATTGGTTGGCTGGGTTTGGATATACCACCACTTTGTTCAAGGCAGTGATTTGCTTGATGGCTGTGGCAGTCCTGTAGTCGGCATTTTGTGGGTCATAGTTGGCCCATCCTGTGGTCCAATTGGTGGCATCAAATGCCCCACGATAGGTCACTTTATCAAAGAAATTACCGCTTACTTTGGCATCAGTAAAGGCTGCCCCGTTTTGTAGTGGAGAGCTTGTTGCCAAGGTCCAATCAGGGGAGAGGTAGTTGTGAAGATTGGCAGTCATGCCGAGCGCGGCAAAACTTGGCTTCAATTGGTTGCCTCCATCGGTAAACCATGTGTTGATGTCCCAAGCAGTGTCTTTCACTGTAAGGCCAGCTTTTGCCACGGCTATTACATTGTTTTCAAAAACGAGGTTTCCTTTAACGGCATTTTTTACCACCTTGCCACCTTGTATTATAAGTCCTTTGGGGTAGCCCATGATCACCGAGTTAAGGATAGATTCTTGGGAGTTTCTCCTGATGTGCGCACCCGCTTGAAAATAATTGTTGACCTTGGTATTTGTATCGTTTACATAAGGCCCTACAATGGTCATGTTTGAAAACACGGCATTGGTTCTCGGGTTATCATCCGTGCCAGTGGCATCGTTGTCAGATTCAAAACCGTTAGAGTTCGACTTATCAGCTATGGTAGAATCCCTCATGGCAACGCCAAACTGCACATTGCCACTAAAACCGAAATCAGTATCAAAATCATCGTCCACTGCTTTGAAGGCTACGAGGTGCTTGGCATTTACCGTACCGCCAAAAAACTCGTAGGAATCATCGCCTGAGTAGCTTACTTGCACATAGTCAATCTCTGTTCCGTTGCCCACACCGCCAAGGGTCAAGCCGTTTATTTCATTGTCAGGGGCATAGGCAATGCCTGCAAATTCTATTCTTACGTATTTCAGCTTGCCTGAATTGTCACTGGCATCAGTACCTCCATAGATAATGTCGCCACCCACGCTTCCGGGGAAACCCTCAATCTTGGGGTCAACTTTGTTTACTGGTGCTTTGCCTAAAATGATTACGCCTCCCCAGTCGCCTGAGTTCCTTTCGCCTTTTGCCTTGATGGAGGTGAAAATAATGGGCCTGCTAGCAGTGCCTACAGCCATTATTTTCGAGCCTCTCGTAATGATAAGGCTGCCTTTAGAGGTGTCTTCGCCCTTGATGATAGTGCCCGCATCAATAGTAAGAACCGCATTGTTTTTCACGAATACAAATCCACGCAGGATGTATATTTTGTCGCTTTTCCAGTGGGTGTCAGTGGTAATTGGCCCCGATACCACCTCAGTTTGCGCCCAAGCAGCCGCTACGGCCAGCAGGGCAATAATTGTAAAGAAATACTTTTTCATCTTGATGTTTAATTTGCCGCAAAACTACCGGGGCAGTTTTAAGAAATAGTTAAGGGCAAATTATCAAAAGGTGAAAAGCAAGGGGTTTTACAATGCATTCCGAACGTGGCTATTAACGCATTCGTAACACCCGCTTAATGCACAGGTGGCATTGGGCAATATTAACAAAGGGCGGATAATGCTATTTTTCCGCCAACATCATCTGTTTGATATACTTGACAGGGGCGCTGCCATAGCTTAGGAATTGGCCGTGGAATTTCTTGAGGTTGAATTTATCCCCCTGCTTCTTTTTCATTTCTTCCCTAAGGGCGTATATCTCTGTGAAGCCTGTGAAGTAGCAGCAAAGTTGCACTTGGGTCACTTGCACACGGTGCCACTTGCCTTCGGCTTCAGCTTGCTGCTGAAAGGCTTGGTCAACGAGCAGGTGCATGGCTTCCTCCTTGCTCATGTTCAGTACGTGCACGCTATGGTCGAGGATGGTGTTGCACACCGAGCGGAGATGCCATTTGTAATACATCAGCCACATTTCGGGCTCGTTGTTGCCATAGCCTTCTTCTAGCATCATCCTTTCGGTGTATACCGCCCATCCCTCTATCATGGCATTGTTGCCAAAGATGCTCTTGATAAGGCTAGGGCTTTGGTTGGCATATACCAGTTGGGTATAGTGGCCTGGTATGGCCTCGTGGATATTGAGTATCTGTAATATGTATTTATTGTATTCGCGGAGGTAGCTCTCTGCCTTTTCCTTTTTCCAGCTTGCCAAGCTGCCTACGTTGTAGTAGGTGTTGGCGTTTTTGTCATACGGCCCAGGCGCGGAGATGGAAGCCCCTGCCACGCCCTGCATATAGGCAGGTTCCTTCCTCACTACAAGGGGCTTGCTCGGGTCTATGTATAGCAGGTCTTTTTTTTTAATAAAGTCCACCAATACAGGCAATTGCTGCTCGATACTTGCTTGAAATTCTGCGGGCTCCACATGCTCTAAGGAAAGCTTATCGATCATTTTCCTTATCATCTTTAGGGTGTCCTTTGGCGCCTCCTCCCCTTTGAAGTATTTAGGCCAAAGCTGAGCGCTCAGCTTTGCCATTTCTTGCTGTATCTCGCCTTTTCTTTTCAGTGCCTTTTGGTATATTTCATCAGCTGTGTATGAAGATTGTATATCAAACTCAAACTTCTTGTCGTAAAGCGCTTTCCCAAGCCTAAAGCTCCGTGGGTTATCGTTCCTTAATGTTTTCAGCCATTGCACGTATTCTTTGATGCTCTTTACGGCATCGTCGGCTTCTTGCAATATTTGCTTCTTCTCTACGCTATCAAGGGTTGACTTTTGAATTGAATCCTTCAGGTCACTTTCAAACACGGAAACACTGCCATTGATTTGGTCGATGGCAAGGTCGGTATGCTCTTTAGTGGGGTTCTTTATGTTCTTTTTGGCGGCTTCATAGTAGGGCTTCACATTCTTGAGCTTGCTGCCAAAGGCATGGAGACGCTTCTCAAGCTTGTCATAGTTGCCATTAAGGATGCTGGCAAAGCTTTCGCCCACATTATAGCCCGAGGGATCCCACTGGTAGGGCTTTTGCTCTTCATTGGCCCATACGGTAGCCCTCAACTGGCTTTCGATGAGGTAGTAATCAGTGATATTATTGTTGGATAGCTTGCTAAGGTCAAATTTCTTGAGCGTATCGAGTTGGGCTTTGGCAAAGGCATTTTCCCTCTGTCTTTGGGCATCATCAGGCACCACTAGGGCGCTGTCATACTTATGATAGCCCACGCTGCTTGCCCAGCCCGGGAATACCTTCCACAGGTCATCAATAAACCTAGCCTTGTAGGCCTCAAAAGCTTCGTCGGCACTCATGGTCTTCGTTTTACTGGTTTCTTGGCAGGCGTTTGCCGCTATGCAAAGCATCACCACTATCAGTAGTTTTTTCATCAATGGCTTTTTATTCCGGTGCTAAAATAGGGGAAATAAGGTTGGTAGCGATGAATTTAACAGTTTTTAAGGAATGGCGGCTATAAAAGAGTTGACAGTGTGCAGTAGTGGCGCTGGCATTTATTTCAAATTTTGGCAATATTTGAAGAATAGTGGTTTTTGAACTGGTTTGGGGGTTTTGAGACATCAGTTGGGGTAAGAAATTTGACAATTTGAAAGATTTGAATACGTAATGACAACCATTTTAATAATCTTATATCTTCGTAGAAAATAATGCAGGCTTTTGGCAAATGAAACGACCGATATGGATGAACTCTCTATTCAGAGCCTTTATGTACTCATGATTGAATCCAGTGATGGCAACATAAAGCGACTAGCCAGAGAAGAATTCATGCGCCGTGAAATGACTATTGCCCAAATCGATGAGATTGCATTGTGGTATGAAAAACCAATAGTGCCGACATGGGTTGTTAAAGATAGGCTGAGCTTGGAAATGAAAGTGATTTTGCTCGCTATCCCAGGGTTCATTCTTTTTCTTCCGGTCTTTCATTTGTTCCACCTTTTTGAAGCTACTGACCCATATACTTACCTATCCAAAGGACATAAAAAGAAATGGAAAAGCTACTGGCGTTATGCATCCGCTGGTTTCTTGCTATGGACAGTGATATTAATTGTCCTCATTAGAATGGAGAAAGGATTATTTTAAAATGTGGCGCATGCAATCTAAATATCAAACCCAATGACCTACCAATTTGAAGATATTAATATCGGGGACGAAGTTTACTTTTACTCCACCTCCACCCAAACCAACTATGACATGAGCTGGACCGTGGTCGGAAAGATAGAAGAAGGACAAAAGTTGGCTTTGGAGATAAGCTGGATAGGACATGAGACGGCTAAAGCCGTGATAGGGATAGAAGCCGTGAAGGGGCATGTGAAGAAGGAGGGGTGAGGCAGAAGGTCTCGTGCTACTAAGATAGGAACAAAGTGCTTTTATTTCTGTCCAACTTCTTTTCCCACTACTTCCATCCAAGCCTCGTATAGCTTGGTCTCTGCCGCAACGGCCATTTCTGCCAGGGCTTCCCAATCGGAAAAGAACTCCTTCATCTGTTTGGTCATTTCCTCAAGGTGGGTTTCCTCCTCTGCGATGATGGACTTGACGTTTACCTTGCTCCTTGCTTTGTCGAGCGCAAGCTGGTACACTGGGTACAGCTCATCAGCCCTCACTTCAATGGCATAGGTCACCAAAAGGTATGCCCCATATCGCAATGCAGCGCCCTTCAAGCCCATGGTTTCTTTCAGGTAGCGGCTCACCTCCACATCCAACTTTGGCAGGTAGGTAGCGCTGGCAAAGGCGGCCACCAAGTGGGGGGCGGCATAGTCAGGGCAAAGGGTGCTGTCAATTTTGGCAATCTGCTTCTTGAGATAGTAGGCGTGGCGGGCCTCTTCGGCGGCGTGTTTCAGCACCATGAGGGTCACCCCGGTTTTGTGCTCAGAGGCAGCAATCTTTCGAGCCCCGCAGTTTTCCATCATGCTAAGGGTATTGAGCCACCGCGCGTGCAAGGCAGGCTGGGCAGTCACCCTGTCGAGTATATCAGAAAGGTTCATGAGTCATTTTTAAAAGGTACAAAGAACGGGAAAATACCTCTACATCCCTGCATTGTTACTTCCTTCAGGAGGCAAAAATTGCTTCTTCAAGTAGCTCCTCAATGGCGTTGTATACATAAGCTAGCTCTTCCATGGAAATACAATAGGGTGGTATCAGGTAGAGGATATTGCCCAGCGGCCTCATCAGGATGCCCTTGGCGAGGAAGAACTGGTACAGATAATCCCTGAGCCCGCTGAAATAAGAGGCTTCACCCTCCGCCTCCACTTCGAAGGCCAAGATGGTGCCCAAGCTGCGTACTGACTTGAGGTGCTTCTGCCCTTTCAATTTTTCAGCAAACTCGGAATGGCTTTTTGAAATGGCTTGTATACAGCCTTGGCATTCGTCAGCCATCAGCAAATCGAGGCTGGCTAGCGAGGCCGCACAGGCGATGGGGTTAGCGGTATAAGAATGCCCATGAAAGAGCGCTTTGGTGCGGTCGTCAGAAAGAAAGGCATTGTAGATGTGGGCAGTGCAAGTGGTAATGCCCATGGGCATGGTGCCGCCTGTCAGCCCTTTGGAGAGGCAAAAAATGTCGGGGCGTTGCACAAGCCAGTCACTGGCAAAGGTTTTCCCTGTACGGCCAAAGCCCGTCATCACCTCGTCAGCAATAGTAATGATATCGTGCTGTTTGGCGATTTCGAGAAGGCTATCCAATGCCTCGGGCTGGTACATCACCATCCCTGCCGTGCCCTGCACCAGTGGTTCGAAGATAAAGGCTGCCACGTCAGAGTGCGTATCGAGAAGTTGTCGCAACTGTTGCAGGCTGGCTTCCTCCCTACCTGCCACGGGTGTTTCAATGAAAAGAACTTCAAAAAGCAGAGGAGCAAAAGGCTGGGTAAAAGTACTGCGCCCGCTTACTGACATAGCGCCAAAGGTATCGCCGTGGTAAGCATTTTGTAAGGCGACGACCTTGGTTTTGGGCTGGCCTTTATTGTGCCAGTATTGCAAAGCCATCTTCAAGGCAATCTCAACCGAAGTAGAGCCATCATCTGAGTAATATACGCGTTGCTGGGCACCGGGCAAAATTGCCAAAAGACGCTCCGCCAACTCAATAGCGGGTCGGTGGGTGAACCCTGCAAAGATGACATGCTCAAGCTCCTTAAGTTGCTCGCTCACTTTCTGCGCTATATAGGGATGGGCATGGCCGTGGAGGTTGACCCACCAACTGCTAATGGCATCGAAGTATTTATTGCCCGCCTCATCATAAAGCCAAGCCCCCTCGCCTCGCACCACAGCAATAGCGTCAGGCGATAGTTGCATCTGCGTATAAGGGTGCCAAATGACCCTTTTATCCCTCTCCGACAATGAATCCATACGGCAAAGGTAAGGAGGTTTTCCGGGAGGCCAGTATTTGTGCAATGGATACTCACCCTGTTGCTTTTGCAAACCATTTCTATTCCTAAATTTCAAAGAAAACTGGGGTGATTTTGCAAAAAACACTAATATCGTTACGCTCCATTGTCACGCCATCCCCAGCCCTACAGCTTCAGAAAAAAGCCTTGGTTCCTGGTGCAACCCTCTTTCCGTCATCTAAATGGATATTTTTTCAATATGTCCTTTTCATTAATGGTATCGGAATATCCTTCAAAAATAACGGACCTCTTCAGTTCTTTATTATTCAAAATATCCTCCAATGAGCTAATTTTTGTAAATTTTCTTGCATTTTGCTTGACATAGTAGATTTTCCGAAATTCAGTTAGAGAATCATTGGGCAAGTTGAAAAAACTTTCGCCCAAAATATGCCAACAGTCACTATCCGAATCATTAAAACTGTCACTTATGGAGCAAAATATATTTGTACTTTTGTTAGGCAAATATTCTCTAGTTATTTCAAGAATTTTAAACTTACAATTAGTCCCAGTCACCTTGACTGAATCTTTACCATTTCCGGAAAATTGGATCGTGGTTAATTCCTCATTCTTGATGTTGTCGGCTTTAAAATTACTCTCGCAGGAATTTAATAAAAGACCTACCAATATGGAGGCACTAAAAACTATTTTCATTGTCTTGTTTGGGTCATTTATAAATAATCTAACCTCATGGACTAAGGGAAACTTTACCATCGTCGCTTGTCTTTGGCGAGTGTCAGCTACTCTGGCGTCCCGCTCTTTTCCTTCTTTGTAATTCAGAAAAACCCCTTCCTCCTCAACCAATCTCCATATCCCTTTTCGTTACATGCTCAAAAAACAAATCTATGAATATCCAAGCAAATCCAATTTGCCACCCTTATTTATCCACTACCTCTTATGGTTTTTTGAAATACAGGCGCAAGCCATTCATAAATAATCATATAAGGTCAAAACTGACTTATGGGAGCAGACCCCCAAAAACTTTTTAAAATGCTCTCAAAAGTCCAAAGCAAGGAGCTTCCTTCTTCCAATACCAAATTTAGTCATAAGAGATTTTTGTGGAGCGCTGGAATCAGCGAGGTTTTCGTAGGCAAAAATTGTCCCATCTGGCTGCCCCCAAACGCCAACAATGCCTTGCCCACTACTCACAAATTTTTTTAAAATTTCAAATTTCCCCTTTCATTCTGTAATCTTGAAGCAAAATAAGAACCATGGAAAATGAAGTACTTGGCATCGGCTCAAGGGTGAGGCACTCTGAGTTTGGCGATGGGGTGGTAATCAACGTGAAATCTACTACCTATGTGATTGTCTTTATAAAAGGGGGGAAGAAGGAGCTGGCGCAATCGTTCCCAAATTTGGAAGTGATAGAGGAGATGGAGCCTGCTGACGATATGGTATCGATGGCGGATATAGAAAAAAGCCTGATGACCATACTCCGCAAGTGGAGCGATGTAGGCGAACTGGTGCCACTTGGGGCTCGTTGGACAGGGGGCAAAATTATTATGCAGCCGGGCGACCGCAACCTGAAAGCAAAGGAAATAGCAATGGATGCCTTTTTTCATAAAATAGTGATGATAAGGGATCGGCTCCGCACGTTAGAGCAAAGGGTGAACGCCAGCGCCATGACAGATGAGGAAAAAGTGGCTTGCCAGCAATACATCACACGGTGCTATGGAAGCCTCACTTCTTTCAACGTGCTTTTCAAAAGACCGGAAGACCAGTTTGTGGGGGAAAGAGGAACGGGGGATTGACCGTCATTTTTTATCAATTCCGCGCTTCAGCATTTCCGATATTTTGAGTTTGTCAAAGATAATAATGGCAATAAGCGAGGCCAGGCTTGCAAATAGAAGGATGGTTATAAAAAGCAGATAATATTGGAAAGCCCATTCGAGGGAAACCTTAATTCTTTGAAATAAGGAAATGCCCGCTATACTCTGACCTTCGGTCAAAGAGATTTTTACGGTACAAAACTCATTTTCTGTATCAAAATCACCCAACTGCACGCCCAAGTCTTGCAATACTGAATCGGTTTGGAGTATTCGGTTTTGCAAGCTGATGTATTCGTCAATGCGGCCGGTTTGCTTTTTTAACTCCTGCAAAGCATCTCGGAGCTTTTCGTAAGAAATCTTTTTAGCGTTCAGGCTTTTGTATTCATTGGTTTTATCCAGTTTTGTGACTTGTATACTAGTAACGCGGCCGATTTTTTTCATGTCGTTGACCATAGCGTCGAAGTTGGAGGCCGGCACACCTATGGACAAATGGATGGCGCGGGTGCCAATATTCCCACTATTTTGTTCGTATTGTATTAGCCCATTATATTTTTTAATGTCGGCCCTCACAGCCTTTTCGTCCTCGGTAAAAAGGGAGGTACGTATTTTTAGGCTAGCAATTTTTTCAAATTTTTGATCAATAGACACGGGAGATGAAGCAGCGGTAGGGCGGTCTTTCATTTCCATTTTGTAACTGGCGTAGTTTTTCCTTGCCGATGTGCCGTCATCGTTGCTGTAGAAGTTGCCATTGGAGGCGTTTGAAGCGTCATTTACGGAATAACCATAGATGAGCCTAAAGCCAAAAAACAATAAAAAGCCGCAGAGAAAGAGCAATAAACCTTTGAAAATCCTTTTTTTCATAAAGAAGAGTTTTACAAGCAAATGTAAAAAAAAATCTACTAGGGCAGGAGAATATTTACCTAAAGTTTAATGCTTTCAACGCCGTATCACTCAGCAACGTATTGTGAGTGGGTAGGGCTGGGGCAAGGCTGAAATGGGTAGAAGTGCGTGATGAAAAGATGCCATAGCCATTGGTGATATTGGTGTATTCAGGCAATTTCTGCACTACGCCAAGGGAAGGAGTGTTGACACTGATATAGTTGTAGAGCTCTTCGCCGCCCGCCTGCATGTCCATAGTGATGTAGTCGAGGGTGCGGTAGATGCCGTTGGCAGGCTTTATATGGTCCCCGATAAAGTCGAAAAAATCGTCGCCGTGCATGTTGTACACAAGGTTTTCGCCGCCATTGGTAGATGCCATCACTTGGTAGCGGAATATTGGCCATGCCAAGGTGTCTGTCTTTAGCTTTTCAGAGGTGGTTTCCTTGTATTCTGAATAAACGAAACTGACCGTAAAATCATAAAACTTGGCGCCTTTGCCGCTGTACCAATTGATAGGCCGGGTAACCCCTCTAGTGATGTTGAATGCCTTGGTGGAAGCATTGGGAAAGTCGGGCTGCAACTGCTGCACTACCGGGGTAGCAGAATTTGCCTTCACGCCCGTCACAGTATTTAATACCTCGATGGCATAGCTGACATTGCCGTTCACGCTGTCGAGCCTGAAGCCAGGAGGCGTCCGGTAGAGATATTGGCCGGGGCTGGCAAATATGCCGGTGTCCTTATTGTTTTTAAATACCTTGAGCAACTGCACTTGCCTAGTGAGCCCGCCACCATGGTATTCGGACAGAGTTACCTTCAATGAGTCTTTGTGGTAAAGGCTGTCTATTTCCTGCGCTATCTTGAGGGCACTGGTTTTGTCGTTGAGGTAGGCCTTGTTGATTTTAATGTATTGCACAGAGTCCTTGATATCAAGCAAACCATACACAATATCTATTTCCTTCCATTTTTCATTCACTTGGAAATCGGTGCGGCAGGCCACCGCCAAAAGAAATACCAGAAAATAACCGTACCTTTTCACTATATTGGGATATATTTAGCTATTAATGATATTTTTGCTAACTAAACGAAGGTTATGAGGCATTGGGCTACGGTTGTGGGCATATTACTTTGGGTTCAAATATACGGCCAGCAGCCTAAAAAGGTTGATTTTACCCGAAAAGTTTTCTTTTCCGACTTCAATGAAGAGGATAAGACGCTATGGCCTATGAAGGCAGATGTCGACTTCACTTTTATGTTGAACAACGGGGATTACCTGCTTGAAGCCAAGAGTGAAAATATGCACCAATACCTGATACCTAAGTGGAGCGATACCATGCGTTCGTTCAGGATAAAAACGAGTATTGCCATAGATAAAACCTCGGGCAGCGGCAGCGTGGGGGTGGCTTTTTGCCAACAGCCTGAAACCAACGGCGGGTATGTACTTGAGCTTGGCAAAAAAGACCAGTACCGTATAGGGCTATATGAAAGGGATGGAAGCTATCGGCCCCTCACCAGCAAACTGAACGCTGATGGCTGGGTGAACTTTCGCCTCAGCAAGGTAGGCACACCCAACATTATCGCAGTGATAAAGCACAATGCCGACCTAGAAATATACATCAATTGGGTATTGGTAGAAACGATTACCAACTACCGCTTCCCGGCAGGGGCAAACGGCTTATATGTGAACGGGCCAATAAAAGCAACGGTTGCCGACTTTGGGGTGTATGGAAGGGAAGCACCTGTTGACACTACCAAGAAAGTCGTGGTTCAGACGCCCATAGTAGATCCTAAGAAAGACAACCATCAAGAAGAAAAAAAAGAAGACACTACCAATGACGAGGTATTCAGCTATGATGTATCCGTGCTTACACAAGCCATCATTGACTGCCGGAAAAACAACAAAGACCTTACGAGCAAAGTAAGCGACCTAAGCCTAGAGCTGTCGCAAATAAAGAACAAGCAAGACGAGCTCGAGCTTTATATCGCCAAGCACTTGGATAGGAAATTAATCTTCTCGCTTGACTCGACTGATAAAGAAAACATCAAACTGCAACAGCAAAATGCAACCTTGAAAAGGGACAGCCTAGAGCTGAGCAATTTAAAGGCTAGCCTATTGCGGGCAAAGGAAGGCGACTTGGTGCTCACCATTTCAGAAAGCCTAAAACGCGAACAGGAAAAAAACCGAAAGCTAGAAGAAGAACTGAAGGCATTGAAGGAAAAAAAGGACAAGCTGAAACAAAAATAACGAACTTTGAAAAAGGAAAATGGTCATTTGAAATTGGAAATTGAGCCGGGACTTGTAAATAAATCACAGTAGCAAGTTTCATTCTTTCTGATTTCAACTTTCTATTTCCCAATATCATATCACCATGCAAAAGGACTATAAGAAAATAACCACCCACGTATTGCAGGAAATGAAGGAGAATGGCGAAAAGATAGCCATGCTCACTGCTTATGATTTTAGCTTGGCGCGCATTATTGATGCTGCCGGCATAGATGTGATATTGGTGGGGGACTCTGCATCAAATGTGATGGCGGGGAACATTACCACCCTCCCAATTACGCTCGACCAGATGATATACCATGCCACCTCGGTGGTGAAGGGCGTGGAAAGGGCGCTAGTGGTAGTGGATCTGCCTTTTGGGTCTTATCAGGGAAATTCAAGAGTGGCTTTGGAGAGCACTATCCGCATTATGAAAGAGGCGGGGGGCCACGCCGTGAAACTGGAAGGGGGCAGGGAGGTAAAGGAGTCCATTGAAAGGATTATATCTGCGGGTGTACCAGTGATGGGGCATTTAGGGCTTACGCCGCAGTCTATTTATAAATTTGGCACTTACAACGTAAGGGCAAGGGAAGAAGCGGAAGCAGAAAAGCTAAAAGAAGATGCCCTGATCCTTCAAGAAGCAGGTTGCTTTGCCATTGTGCTCGAGAAAATACCTGCAAGCCTTGCTGCTGAGGTCACCGCTTCGCTCTCAATACCCACAATTGGTATAGGGGCTGGGCACCAAGTGGACGGGCAAGTGCTGGTATTGCATGATATGCTAGGGCTGAACAAGGAATTTAACCCTCGATTCCTTCGCCGCTACCTTGATTTATATGCCGAGATCAATGGGGCAGTACAACAATATATCACTGACATAAAATCACTGGATTTCCCGAACGACAAGGAACAATATTGATTAGGGAATTACTTTTCTAAATGTTTAGAAACCGCTGAATTTCAGCTATAAATAGTTCGAGTTCTTTGTTCATTTCCACAAGAGAACTTTCGTCAAATTCGATATACATATCGTAGTCTCCTTTTACTCGACGATTAAATGCTTTGTTGACAATTTTGCCGTATTCAATATTAATGAGTCCGGGATGGATAAAATTTTTGTTAAACCAGCCAATAAGTTGAGTATGCTTTGAAGACTCGAAGCCGTTGGCCAAACCAAGTGCTAAAAGTGCATAAAACATTCCATAATAGACTCTGTTGACCGCAGCGCGGTATCTGTCGTTTTCAATTAATAGCTTCACATCTTCAAGAGTATCCCTTGCTTGTTCCATCCTATAAGCTATCATTTTTAGCTTATCATTCTCGTCCAATATCATGCGTATATTCCTGAATTTAAGGCATTAATATACACAGGTTGTTTTCCTCGGGGTGTAGTAAGCTCCTTTTTAGAAAGCAAATGAGCATCTATAATAATATTGTGTTTAAGGTCAATATCATAGCATAAATTTAAAAGGGTTGATTCATCTTTCCAGGTGTAGTCGCTATCAAGTATTACCAATACATCAAAGTCGGAGCTATCATTACTGTTTTCGTTGGCTTGAGAACCAAATAAAATTACATCGATAATAGACAACTGCATCCCCAAAATTAAATGTCCCTTTAACTCTTTGATAATGCCCAGCCTGTCCACCATTTCTATTTTTTACACGAATATATTGAAAAATACTTAGGAGTGAGCCGCGTTGCAGAGTCCCTCTAAATATTACTCCAAGGGAACACATTAAAAATATTATTTTAGATGATGCTGCAAAACCCGAAATTTGCCAAATGATCACCGAACTCACCGAAGCCAACGTCATATACGAAGACAACCATATCATTGTGGTGCACAAGCCCTCGGGCATACCCACCCAAGCGGATGAGAGCAATGATCTCTCGATGCTGGAGATGACACAGGAATATATCAAAGAAAAATATGATAAGCCTGGCAAGGTATATCTTGGGCTGGTGCACCGCATCGACCGCCCGGTGAGCGGCCTCGTACTCTTTGGGCGTACCAGCAAAGCAGCCTCCCGCCTTTCGGAGATGTTCAGGGAAAAGACTATTGAAAAAACCTATCTCGCCATTGTGGAAAATGAGCCCCCCGAGCTAGAGGGGACTTTGACGGATTATATCTGGAAGGATAAAGATGCCAACCGTGCCTACTGCTACAAAAAGGAGAAAAAAGGCAGCAAATGGGCACAGCTTCACTACCGCCACCTTCAAACGGTGAACCATGCCACCCTTTTGGAAATAAAGCCTATGACAGGCCGCCCCCACCAAATAAGGGCACAGCTTGCCAGTATGGGTTGCCCCATTGTGGGAGATACCAAATACGGTTCAAAAATCCCACTGAATGATAGATCCATCTGCCTTGTCGCCCGTAGGCTGAAGTTTATACACCCAGTGAAAAAGGAGCCTGTGGAAATCCTTAGCCTCAACCCTGAAGGGAGATTTTGGCAGAAGTTCTCATTGATAGGGGAATAACATGGCTAATCATCCTTGCTGAGGAAAGAGAAGTATTTGTAGGGTTTTTCAAGGATGACAAAAACCCCAACAAAAGCTACCAATAACAGGGTGTTTACAATCAATAACGCGGCATCCCAATCAACGGGGGCCTTGGCTTTGAGGTATCTGCTGAGCCCAACCAGCGCCACTGAAAAAACGATGTAAAATATAATCCTGCCTGTTTGATAAGGGACTTTATAGTGCCTTTGCCCCAGGATAAAAGAGGCAGCCGCCATGGCAAAATAACAAACAAAAGTGGCCCATGCCGACGCCATAAAACCATAGCGCGGGATAAAGGCAAAATTAATCGCCAAGGTAAGCACCGCTCCCCCGATAGAAATATATGCCCCGTAGATATTCTTTTCTGCTTGCTTGTACCAAAATGAAAGGGTATAAAAAATGCCTAAGAAAAGATTGGCAAGCAACAAGATAGGCACAATGCCTTCCCCGCCACGGAAGTCTTTGCCCAGTATTTTTATAAAAATATCCATGTACACCACTACGAAAAGGAAAATGAGGGCGGTGAGAAAGCTAAAGTATTTCAGCACTTTGGCGTAGGTATCTTTGGCATCTTCAGTCTTCATTTGCGAGAAAAAGAAAGGCTCGGCAGCGTATCGGAACGACTGCACTGCAAGGGTCATAAAAATAGAAAGCTTGTAGCAAGAAGAGTAAATACCTAATTGTTCCAATGCTTCTTTTTTGGGCAAGGGTAGCAGGTATTTGAGCAATATCCGGTCGAGGGTTTCATTGATCATGCCTGCAAAGCCGAGGATGACCAAGGGCCATGAGTAGCGAAGGATGGTTTTCAATAGCTTGGGATCCCAAGCAAACCTTATTTTCCTTATTTCGGGCACTAAAAGCAGCAGGGTGATACCACTGGCAATGATATTGGAAATAAATACATAGCCAATCTTTATTTCAGGGCGGTAGATGGTGTGGATAGCAGGATGCAAAAATGCCAGCCCTGGCTTGCTCAATGCTAAGGGACAAAACACGAGGAAAAATAGGTTGAAAAATATATTGGTGGCAATATTGATGAGCTTGATAAGCGCAAATCGGCCTGGCTTTTCGTTTTTCCTTAAAGTGGCAAATGGAATTACCGCCAACGTATCCAGCAAAAGGATAACGGCAGAATAGACAATATATTCAGGGTGGCGCGCATAGTGCATCACTCCCGAAAGCCAAGGGGCAATAGCTATCAATATGCCAGTAAGTGTAAACGAGAACACCGACAAGGACAGAAATGAAAGCCCTGCCAGCTTGCGGTTGTTTTCATACTTGTTGGCAAAGTAAAAGTAACCAGTCTCCAGCCCGAAAGTGAAAATGATGGAGAAAAAAGGTATATAAGCGTAAAACTCACTTACCACGCCGTAGGTACTGGTATCAAATACCCGCGTATAGAATGGCACCAGCAAGAAATTGAGCATCCTCCCCAGGATATAGCTGAAGCCATACACAAAAGTTTGGGAGGCTAATTTTTTTATTTTGCTCAAACAGGTATACTGGTTATTCGCTACAAATATCCTAAAAAGCTTCGTAATGGAAAACTGCATTGGTGAGGAACATAACCCTTAGGTAGCGCAGCACTACTTCCATATATGGGTGTTATTGGTTAGCATCACGAATTATACGGGAAAGTTTTGGGATGGCGAAACAAGGCTTAGATGGTTTACGCCCCAACTTCATTATTTGCAGGCTCCTACGCCTTCACTTCCTTGTAGTCAATATACTCCGCATCGCTGGCATGCAGCTTTTGTTCGGATGGGGGAAGTTGGTTATAATTTTACTAAAGAAACTCGGCATGTCTTTTTTTATGTATTCTTTATTAAATTGTGTATTTTTGAGTAAAATAACCGGATATGACGTCTCAACTGCGAAAAGTATTCTCTAAACTTGAAAAGCTGCCGGAAGCAGAGCAAAATGCCTTGGCCAGTATTCTGTCAGAAGAATTAGAATGGGACGTTGCCTTTAAGAATTCGGGGGAGAAGTTACAATCGCTTGCCGCAGAAGCCTTGGCAGAATATAAAACAGGTAAAACAAAATGTAGTGAGGTCGCTTACTACATTACGCTTTAGAAAAGCTTATTCCAGCCTGCCAGCAAAATATCAAAAGTGCTGCGAGAAAAGCGTATAACATCTGGGCTACTGACCCTTTTCATCCTTCTATACAGTATAAGAAAATCCATGCTGAAGCTCCCATTTACTCTGTAAGGGTCAATATCGGTTACAGGGCTTTAGGGATAAAAGAAGGAGATGCAATGATTTGGTTCTGGATAGGCTCGCACACTGAGTATGAGAAAATGATCAAAGAGCTTGATTAAGAATATTCGATGGCAAAGATTGCCGCGCTTATTCAAAATCCTCTACTCCTTCACTTCCTTGTAGTCAATATACTCCGCATCGCTGGCATGGAGCTTTTGCTCGCAAGGGGGCACATGATGATAACTTACTAACAAAACTTGGATACCTTTTTTATGTTTTGCTCGTTAGTCTGTATTTTTGAATAAAATAACCTGATATGGCCTCTCAAGTGGCAAAAGTATGCTCCAAACTTAATAAACTTCCAGAAATAGAACAAGATGCCTTGGCTATTATTCAATCAGAAGAATTGAGGCGGGAGGTTAAATGACTAAGCTCACGATTAAAGAATGGGTGAGGGAGTTAAAGCGTTTCCCTCAACATTATCAAATAACCTTAATTGAAAACTTTAATCCTGAAGAATTCGAATCAAAGGAATTAATTAGGGTTATAATCAGCGAATTAGATCATCGTAACTATCTATATGTTTCGGAGTTGATTTATTTATCTGAGAGGCTAAGCCTTTGCGATAGTAAGTTGACAAAAAAATTTGCCGATAAATTATTTGCAAACCCTCACACAATAGTAAAATTAAGCATAATAGACTACTTTTCCGGAAATTCGGATAACTTTTCTAAAAGCTTGATTCAATTATTCGAGGCTTTTCTTGAAACCCGTCAATTTACAATTGTAAAAAACCAGGCATTGATAGCCTTAATCCTATTTAATCCTGAGAGTAAAGAAAGGTACTTTAAAAAAATAATTAGCAATTTGCTAAAGCATAACAATTACCGGGTACCAATACGCGTATTAAACAGTATTTCAAACTTTAACATTAATTTAAGTTTGGAAGAAATAGAACAATTATTAGGGTCTATTGAAGCTAAAAATAATCCACTCTCTGTTGTTGAGGCCATTAATAGATTTAAAGCAAAAGTTGATGCTACCCAACTACTTTGAATTTAAAGTCTTTATTAATAGTCATATAACACCCGTAACAAAAAACCTCATACTAAGGGATAGCCTTTCTGCTTTTTTAAAAGTCTCCTTGGATTCAGGATTTAAAATTCAGAATTCCCTACTCCTTCACTTCCTTATAGTCAATATACTCCGCATCGCTGGCATGGAGCTTTTGCTCGGATGGGGGCACGTGGTTGATAACGGTTTCGCCTTCGCGCCTGGGCGGGGCGTTACTGGTATGCTGGTGATGTCCGCCACCGTTTGGCGCGGCATTGGTGTAGTGGGGTTTCCTCACAGGCCGAAAGAAGGAGGTGATGAACCTGAACACCAAAATGATGAATATGATCTCAAAAATATACTTCATTATTGACTCAAATACATTGATTTTTCGTTGTACAAATGCCTAAAATAGGGGTCATTGGTATCTTCTATGAAACGTATTGCCTCCCCAGTTGATTTCATTTCAGGGCCTAATTCTTTGTTTACATTAGGAAATTTTTCGAAAGAAAACACGGGCTCCTTGATAGCGAAGCCTTTAAGCATGGGCTTTATTTCAAAATCTTTTATTTTATTTTCGCCCAAGATAATCTTGGTTGCCATATTGAGGAAAGGCACGTTGTAGGCTTTGCAGATAAATGGCATCGAGCGACTGGCGCGGGGGTTGGCTTCGATGACATACACTTTCTCGTTTTTCACAGCAAACTGCACGTTCATCAGGCCACGGATATTCAATGCCAAGGCAATCTTCTTGGTATAATCCTTTATTTGCTGCATCACCGTTTCGGAGAAATTGAAAGGCGGCAATACCGCAAAAGAATCTCCTGAGTGGATACCCGCAGGCTCTATATGCTCCATAATCCCCATGATTACCACCTCTTCGCCATCGCAAAGGCAATCGGCCTCGGCTTCTTCCGCACGGTCGAGGAAATGGTCGATAAGGATACGGTTATCAGGTATATCCCTGAGCAACTTGATCACAGTTTCTTCCAGTTCTTTGTCATTAATAACGATTCTCATGCCTTGGCCACCCAGCACATAAGAAGGACGCACCAATACAGGATAGCCTACCTCATTGGCCACAGGCAGGGCCTCTTCAGCCGTGTGCGCTACGCCGTATTCAGGGTAGGGAATACCCAGTTCTTTCAGCAAATCGGAGAATCGTCCTCTATCTTCGGCAATGTCCATATTGTTAAAAGACGTACCAATAATGCGAATATTGTATTTCTCGAATTTTTCTGCCAGTTTCAATGCAGTTTGCCCCCCAAGCTGCACGATAACCCCTTCAGGCTTTTCATGTTCTATCAGTTCCCTTAGGTGCTCCCAGAATACTGGTTCGAAGTATAGTTTGTTAGAGATGTCAAAATCCGTAGAAACCGTTTCAGGGTTGCAATTCACCATAATGGCTTCGTAGCCACATTCCTTGGCTGCCAATACGCCGTGCACGCAACAATAGTCGAACTCAATGCCTTGCCCAATACGATTTGGCCCTGCACCCAATACGATAACTTTTTTGTTGGTTGAAACCTCTGACTCATTGTCCGTATCAAAACAGGAGTAGAAATAAGGGGTAGGCGATGGAAACTCGGCCGCACAAGTATCCACCATTTTATACACCCTGCGGATGCCCAACTCCTTGCGGCGGTCATATACTTGGTCTTCGGTTACATTCAGTATCCAGGCGAGCTGAAGGTCGGAGAACCCGTTTTGCTTTAGTTCGGTAAGGAACTCAGCAGGCACATTTTGGAGGTTGTACCTCCTTAGCTCGGCTTCCAACATTACCAGACTTTGTATCTGTTGCAAAAACCACTTGTCTATCTTGGTAATTTCCTGAATGGTTTTGAAAGGGATGCCCAAACTCATGGCATCCTTAATATGGAAAAGCCTATCCCAAGAAGGGTTTTCGAGGGAATAGGTGATTTCTTCTAATTTGTGGGATTCATGCCCGTCGGCTCCCAGCCCAGCTCTCTTAAGTTCAAGCGACTGACAAGCTTTTTGCAAGGCTTCGTTGAAGGAGCGGCCAATGGCCATCACTTCGCCTACGGATTTCATTTGAAGGCCAAGCCTGGTATCGCTGCCGTGGAACTTGTCGAAATTCCATCTTGGTATTTTTACAATGACATAGTCAATGGCAGGCTCAAAATAGGCTGAGGTGGTTTTGGTAACCGGGTTTTTCAGTTCATTTAGGTTATAACCGATGGCCAGCTTGGCAGCAATCTTGGCAATTGGATAACCTGTTGCCTTGGATGCCAGTGCCGATGACCGGGAAACGCGAGGGTTGATCTCAATGGCAACTATGGCATCGTCCTCAGGATTGAGGGCAAATTGCACATTACATCCTCCAGCAAACATTCCTAAAGAGCGCATCATTTTGATGGCCATATCGCGCATCCGCTGATAAGCCTCGTCAGATAGCGTCATGGCTGGGGCTACCGTGATGGAATCGCCCGTATGGATACCCATCGGGTCAAAGTTCTCGATGGTACAAATGATGGCGACATTGTCCTCGCTGTCGCGCAATAATTCAAGTTCAAATTCTTTCCAGCCTAATACCGCCTCTTCTACCAATACTTCATGCACGGGGGAGGTTTTCAGGCCCCTAGTGAGGGCTTCTTCAAAGTCTTCTTTCCGTTTCACAAAGCTTCCGCCCGAGCCGCCCAAGGTAAAGGAGGGACGTATCACCAGTGGATAGCCTATCTTTTGGGCAATGTTTTTACCTTCCAAAAAAGAGGCTGCCATTTGCGATTTAGGCACACCCACGCCGATTTGCACCATTAGCTGGCGGAAAAGCTCACGGTTTTCCGTGCGGTCAATGGCATCAATGTCCACCCCTATAATCCTTACACCAAATTCATCCCAAAGGCCTATTTCTGCAGCTTCCTTGCAGAGGTTGAGGGCGGTTTGCCCACCCATAGTAGGCAACACGGCATCCACCTTGTGCAGCGCCAGTATCTTCCTGATGGAATCTACATTCAAGGGCCAGAGATAGATATGGTCGGCGGTGACCTTGTCCGTCATGATGGTGGCGGGGTTGGAATTGATCAACACCACATCGATGCCCTCCTCCCGCAAAGAGCGGGAAGCCTGGCTGCCGGAGTAATCAAATTCGCAAGCCTGGCCGATGACAATAGGGCCGCTGCCTATAATTAGTACGCATTTAATGGACTGGTCTCTGGGCATGAGGATAAAAATTGGCGGCAAAGATAAGGAAAGAGATTTACGATTTTGGGATTTTTGATATGGGCATTTAAAGGAAAGCGAGGTATCAAGATAAAATTTTTGGCTAATATTGTCTCAAAATTTACCAGTATGAAAGCGAAAAAAATATGGGCTAATTTTAGTGTAAAGGATGTGAACCGCACCAATCAATTCTATACACAATTGGGCTTTACTCCCAATAAGCCAAACAATCATCCTAAGCTGGCCAGTTTTCTTTTTGGTGATGATGATTTTGTGATCCATTTTTTTGAACAGGGTTCACAAATAGATGAATATTTACCGCCTGGGTCAAAAACCAGTGAAATCATATTCACCCTTTCTGCTGAAAAAGAGGAGGAAGTGAAAGAATGGGTAGACAAGGTAAAAGAAGCCGGTGGTACTTTTTTTCACGAAGTAGGCAGAGACGAAACCAAGCACTATGGATTTGCCTTTGCTGACCCTGATGGCCATAAATTTAATGTGCTATTAATGGAGAAGGGGATGTGATAAATATTGGACATCAAAGAAATTATAGCCAATAAATAAAAAGTGATTTGACGGGCTTCAGGCAGCGTCAATTGGAAATCCTTATCGTTACTTTATTTCAGGAGCCCCTCCAAGCAAGTCAAGGAAATCTGCCTTACGTTTAAAAAAGGTATTCTCCAGATAAGCCATTATGGAAAACCTGTTGCTCAACAGATTTAAATGCAACAATTTTAAGCTTCGAAAAAAACAATTACTTACCTTTCGCATTATTAATTTTGAGCCCTATTGGTGTGGGCGGTAGAGAATAGCTTATTAATTGGCACCCCATGGGCAGTGTTTATTTTGATTTCAACTTTGGCAACTGGCCGAGCATTCTTATTTCATTGGTGCCGGCGCTGCTGAATATTGGGGTGGTATTTTACATCATTGCCGCCATGCCCAAAAAAAGCATTTCAAGGGCTTTTTGGCTATTCACCCTTTCCCTGGTTTTTTGGCAGCTCGGCGACACCTCCGCCAGAATCAGTAACACTGGGGCTACTGCTGCCTTTTGGGACAGTGTTTTTTGCGTAGGTTGGATGTTTTTGGCGCCGCTCGGGCTGTATTTTGTGTTGCTATATACAGGCAGAAAAGAATTGGCCCGCACCAACCTGATGATATCAGCGCTGTTTCTGCCCGCTCTGGCTTTTGAGGTGGCTTTCAAAACCAACTTATTCCCCCACGTATATCAATATGACAGCTTTTGGGGCTGGGTAGATAACCATAATAGCAGTGTCATTGATGAAGTGATGGTGATATGGATCACCGCACAAGTTTTTATTATGCTGGGGTTGCTTTGGGCTTTTGCCTTGAAATCCAAGAATGTGCCTTTGCTCAAAGAGCAGTCGCTGATTATAGCCATAGGATTAAGCATCCCTGCTGTACAAGGCATTATTACCCAAGCCATCCTCCCTATTTTCTTTAAGACAAAGGCCATTCCGGTCACCTCTACCTTTCTTTCTTTCTTCTCAATTGCCACCGTTGTGGCATTGAGCCGATACCGGCTTTTCAGCCTTGCCAGCTCCATAAAAGCAGAGGTGCTGCTGGAAAACATGACTGATATTGTGATCACCCTTTCCCCTGAAAAAACCATTGCCTACATCAATCCTTATGGAGAAGAATTGCTCGGGCTAAAAACCAAAGACCAAAACATAGAAAAAATATTTTCGGGCAGTGATGGGCAGTTTGGCATCTTCAGCCAAAAGGTGCTGCAGCCAGTACTAGAGGGAAGGTTTATTGACAACTTTGAAACAGTGCTCAATACGGCCAACGGGGAAGAAATCTATATTTCCCTTTCAGCCGACCCTATTATCGAAGAGCAACAAATAATGGGTATATTATTGGTGGCCCGCAATATTTCAGATCTCAAAAAAGCAGAGGCCAATTTGCTTGAAAAAAATACAGAACTGGAACGCTCCAATGCCGAGTTGGAAACCTTTGCGTTCGTCGCTTCGCATGACCTGAAAGAGCCTATCCGAATGGTATCCAACTATACCCAACTGCTTGAAAAGCGCTATGCAGAACGGCTGGATGAAGATGGAAAAGAGTTCATTAAATATGCCGTGGAGGGGGTGCACCGCATGCAGGCGCTCATCAATGATTTGCTCAATTATTCTAGGATTGGCAAAAGCGTGCTCCGTTTTGGTGTGGTAGATTGCAATGTGGTAGTAAAGGATGCATTATCGCGCCTCGATAATAAAATAAAGGAAGAACATGCCACGGTCACCGTAGCCAACCTCCCCTCCGTATGGATGGTGAGCGAGTTGGTGGGGCAAGTATTTCAAAACCTGATAGAAAACGGCATCAAGTACCATAGTGATGCTGCCCCGATGGTGGAGATAAAAGCTGAAAGAGGACAGGATGAATGGCTGTTTTCAGTAAAGGACAATGGCATTGGTATCGATAAAAGATACCACGACAAGGTATTCGTCATTTTTCAAAGGCTGCATGATCGGAGCCACTATACAGGCACAGGCATTGGCCTTTCTGTTTGTAAAAAGATAGTGGAGCTACACGGTGGAAAAATATGGTTTGAGTCAGAATTAAGGCAAGGGACTGCTTTTTATTTCACCATTCCCGATAAGGAATAACAGCACTTGATTTTTTATTCGGGTTTTTTTACATCTTTGTGTTTCAAAACTCTATGCCTCTTTTTTGCACAAGGATTTTTTATGTGGCGGTTCTTTTAGGACTTCTATCTTCTTGTAATGCCCCTTCGGCTAAAGCGAAAAAAGAAGGAACTGCAAAGCCAGTGGCTGTAAAAGCTGTGGATTCTATTATCACCATTCAAGCAGTGGGCGATTTGGTGTTAGGGTCTACCTATCCTGATAGTAGTGGGCTACCGCCGGAAGACGGGAAAACTCTTTTTAGCCACGTATCAGATATTTTAAATGATGCCGATATTACTTGTGGAAATCTTGAAGCGCCGTTGATCGATAGGGGTGGCACGATCAAAGATTGCCGCGACCCCAAGGTGTGCTATATGTTTAAGACCCCTACCAGATATGGGAAATTGCTCAAAGCTGCCGGGTTTGATTTTCTCAACCTTGCCAACAACCATTCCCATGACTTCGGCACTGAAGGGGCTGACACTACCGCCAAAGTGCTCCGAAGCCTTGGCATTGGCTATGCTGGGCTAAGGAATGATACTCCATATATCATACAGAAGGATGGCATAAGATATGGCTATGCTGCTTTTGCTCCTTACTCGTCCACTTGCTACTTGAATAATATCGAGGCGGCTGCCAAGACTATCAAAGCGCTGGCCGCAAAAGTGGATATTGTCATCGTATCCATGCACGGGGGCGCTGAAGGCCCTGAATATAGGCACGTGACCAAGGAGAAGGAAAAGCAGTTTGGCTGTGACCTTGGCAATGTATATAAGTTTGCCCACGCTATGGTGGATGCTGGGGCTGATGTAGTGCTTGGGGTAGGCCCACACGTGTGGAGGGGTGCGGAGATATATAAGGATAGGTGTATTTTTTATAGTATCGGAAATTTCTGCATCTATGGCAAAATAAGCCGCAATGGCTATTGCGGCACCTCTGCCATTGTGAGGCTGAACGTGAAAAAGGACGGCACTTTCCAAACCGGGCAATTGATACCAGTGAAAATAAGGAATGGGGGCATCCCTGAGTTGGACAAAGATTCTGCCGCCATCCCTATTTTAAAAGAGTTATCAGAGGCCGATTTCCCCAATACTGCTCCGCTCATTACCCAAGAGGGCAAAATACTTTATCCATCGCTTGCATTGTTATCCGTCCCCGACCAAGTCGTATTGCCTGTGGCTGATAAAATGGCTGAAGCTTCCATAGCGGATAAATACTACGTCATATCAGGTAGTTTCCCTACCTTGCAGGAAGCGAAAGAGCGAAAAAAGGAATTGTATGCCAAAGGCTTGAAAGCTGAAATCATGCCTCCTATGGATAACCAAACCCACTATCGGGTATCCGCAGCAGTTTTTAAAGACAAGGGCAGGGCGAAAGTATTTAGAAAGGAACACGAAGACCAGTTGGCAAAAGATGCTTGGATTATGGCAAGCCGCAACTAAGTATTCAACACTTCCCTATAGACCTCTACAGTTTTCTTTGCCATTTCCCTTTTGTCAAAATTCCTTACCCACATACTCGCGGTATTTATTAGGAGTTTCCAAAGTTCGGCATCATTCAAGATTCTTAGCACTTGCTTTGCCAATTCATCGGATGACTTGACGGGAGCTAGTAGCCCCGTTTCCTCATCTTTCACTATTTCGGGGATGCCCCCTGCATTGGTGGCTACCACTGGTATTCCAGCAGCGAAAGCATCAAGGGTACTCGAGCCAAGCCCTTCAGTTTTGGAGGAGGTGAGGAATACATCAAATGCTTTCAGCAAGGATTTAGCATCTTCCCTGAAACCTGTCATTATGATATGGTCTTGCAGGTTTTTCCTTTTGACATAATTCTTAATCTGGCTTTCCAATTCGCCTGCGCCAACAATCATAAACTTTGTTTTTGGCTGCTGGGCTAAAATCTTTTCAGCCGTATCTACAAAGGTGAAATAGTCTTTATGGGGCGCCAAAGCCGCGATGTTCCCAATGATTTTTACGTCGGATGGGATGTTGAATTCCGTCCTTAAATCAGCTTTCGGTAGTTTCTCTATGGATTCAAGGTCAATGCCGTCATATACCACGGTCAACTTGGAAGTGTCTTTGATGGAAAGGCTAAGGATTTCTTTTATTTTCGCTGAGATGCAGATGATTTTTTTGATGGCCGGGGAATTGTATTTTTTCCGGCTCAGAAAGTTGGTATCGATAGGGAAATCTACCTTTCTACTGAGGAGAATAGGTGTTTTATTCCCTAATACTGCTGCCACAAAAGCCACTGTATGTGCTTTTGAGTCATGCACATGGAGGAGGTCGATTTGATAGTTCTTGCAAATCCTTTTCAGCAAGGCAGCATCTGAACCCAAACTCAAAAAGCCCGGCCTGAAGGGGAATACTGTAAAGCCTTCCGCCTCTGCAAACTCATGCAAAGCCCCTGCTTCGGCGCAAAGAAACACTTGCTCAATGCCCATCGCTTTCATCTCGGTGGAAAGGTAGGCAATTTGTTGCTCGCCCCCGCGCCAACTGTAGGGTGTGGATAGGTGAAGGATTTTCAATATTCTACGGTTAAAGGGTGCAAATTGCGCAAATAAAGCGGGATTAGCGTCCAACAGTCGCGTGTTTACAAGCGAAAGCCAAATTTAACAATTAACTAACATGGGCATTGATTTTAATCCGCCAATTTGTCGGAATTTTGCCATGTTAATTTTTCATTATCTTTATAATAAAGAGATGGCCAAAGAAACGAGCAGCGGATTGAAGATATTGATAGTAGATGACGACCCGGACATCTTGGAGTTTTTGGAGTATAATCTCCAAAAGGAGGGGTACAATGTCTTCAAGGCATCCAATGGAAAGAAAGCACTGGAGCTTGCCGATGAGCATTTGCCCAATGTGATCCTGTTAGACATCATGATGCCTGAAATGGACGGCATACGCACTTGCCAACTGCTGCGTGAAAACAAGAAGCTGAACGACACCTATATCATTTTCCTCACGGCGAGGATAGAGGAGTACTCTGAGATTGCAGGCTTCACTGCGGGAGCGGATGACTACATCACCAAGCCGATAAAGCCAGGGGCATTGCTCAGCCGTATCAAGGCCATAGGCAGGCGCAAAACCAAAACCCCCGAGCAAGACCAAGTGGAAGTAGGCGAGCTGAAGATAGATAGGGTATCGCACGAAGTGGTGTACAAAGCAGAGAAACTGCACCTTGCCCGAAAAGAATTTGACCTCCTTTACTTGCTTGCCAGCCATCCTGGGCAAGTGTTTACCCGCGACAAGATACTGGAAGAGATATGGGGCAATGACGTGTTTGTGGGCGACCGCACCATTGACGTGCACATCCGCAAGATCAGGGAAAAGACCAACCCTGAAAGCATCCGCACCATCAAAGGCATAGGCTATAAGTTCGAAGCCTAAGCGGTGATTTCCTGTGAGAAAAAGCAATAAATTTGCATGGATGCTAAAATCCATTTCCCTAATATTATCCTTATCAATCCTTAATATTCCATGAGGTCAGGCGAGCTAATAAGAATGTCAATACTGGCTGGGTTGCTCAACCTGGTGTGCGTGGCCACCCTCCTGTATTATTTCCAAGCACCATGGTTGGCAGTGCTGCCCGTGCTAGGAGTAATGATGCTCATCAATGTAGTGATTTTCAGGTTTCTTCTCAAGGAGTATGTGATGAAACCCATCAGGCATATCAATAGGAAGATAGAGGATGCTATCAAAAACAAAAGGTACAAGCAACAAATAGAAGAAGCCACCCCCACAGGGCTAGACAGGCTTGATAGGAGTGTATCCTACTTAATCAGGGAAAAAACCAGTGAGATTGACAACTTGCGAGAGTTGGAAGAGTACCGCAAGGAATTCCTCGGCAACGTGGCACATGAGCTAAGGTCGCCCATCTTCAATGTGCAAGGCTATGTGCATACCCTGCTGGAAGGAGCCTGGGAAGACCCCGGGGTGAGCCATCGCTTTCTTGAAAAGGCGGGGAACAATATTGACCACCTTTGCAACCTTGTGGAAGACCTGATGACGATTTCCAAGATAGAATCGGGGCAATTGAAGCTTGAAAAAGCTGCTTTTGACCTAAAGGAACTGATACAAGAGGTGAATGATTTGGTAGACTTACCCGCCAAGCAAAAGAATATCACCATCACTGTCAAGAATGAGGAGGAACACCTTCTGGTGATGGCAGATAGGCCCAAAATCAAGCAGGTGCTTATCAACCTCATCAGCAACTCTATCAAGTATGGCAGGGAGGGTGGGCAAACCACCATTAAGCTTACCGATGAAGGGAGGATTATTGCCATATCCATTGCCGACAATGGGGAAGGGATACCCGAGGAGCACTTGCCCCGCATCTTTGAGCGATTCTACAGGGTGGACAAAAGCCGCAGCAGGCAACAACAGTCAAGCACGGGCCTCGGGCTAGCCATCGTAAAGCACTTCGTGGAAGCGCATGGCCACACCATCGAAACCACCAGCCATGAAGGCGTGGGCAGTATCTTTAGCTTTAGGCTGGATAAGGGGTAAAGGAGTTGGAGGGACTTGAAGAATTAGAAATTAAGAATTAGTAAAATGGCGTTTTTGGGCTGGAAACGGGGTTTTGAGACATCAGCCGGGTATTTGGAATTTGAAAATGAATTGATTTGAAATCGATATTTAACCGCAAAGTCGCCAAGGAAATCCGCAAGGATGCAAAGGGGAGTTGGCGGTTTGAGGTGGGCGGTTGGCGGTAAAAGGGCGTTTTTTAGGCTGATTTGGGGGTTTTGAGACATCATTGGGTATAAATTGCAAGTAGGGATGTGGATCGTTTCATAGAATTTTGCAAAGCAAGAACGGTGTTTGAGAACCGTTAAAATTGAGAGGGCTTGGATAAAAGGAATGATTGCTTTTTGAAAATAAAATTTACCTTTGTCAAATGGAATTGGAAAAAAAACGAGTAATTGTATTGTTATACAGTTAGTTGATAATCATTAAATGTATTTTTGGGGTGCTACCATACTGTGTATAAGCTTTTTGACAATATGCATGCTAGATTCCCCTTTTAAATATTGAAAAAACCATTGAAGAATAAATTATTAAACCAAAAACATTAACAAAAAATGACAAAGAATTTTCGTAAACCCCTATTGGCAATGATGGCAATATTGTTTGCCTTCACTTGCAGAGCACAGACCTTTACCAACATCTTAAATGATGGAACAGGCGATGGCGAAAGTGCTCCATTGCTGGATGCAACCGCTTTTGATTATGCGTATGATGCAGGCTCTGATAGCATATCGTTTCGCCTCACTTGTGCTAATATAAGTGCTACCAATGCAGGCGCATTCGGTGTCAACGTGCTTGTGAGCATACCTGGGTATGGTAGCAGCTTTAAATTTTGGACAAAAAACACCACCAATTCTTATAGCCGCCTCCTCACGGTATGGGTTGCTGGCACAGCCCCTTCGTCCTATACCGGCACTATTGGTATTGGTGATTCAACAGGCATCAAAACGAGTACCTATAACAACCTGTCAAGCAACAATATCGCAATAAATCTTAACAAAGATGCGAAGACCATCATTTTGAAATTGAAGAGAAGCGACCTTATTCCTGATGCCTATTTTAATAATAACAAGGTAACCATAGGCATCGCAGCAGTAGTAGGCTCTAATGACGCATGGAACGATGATGTTTTTTCAAGCCCTAACGCCTCTATTACACTTGACAAAGGAACTACTGGCATAGCTGGTATGGAGAGCCGCAACACGGTAGTAGCAGCCTACCCTAACCCTGCCAACAATCAGATTACCATAGAAGGCTCAATCATCAACCCATCTGCTAAGATTAAGGTTTATAGCATGGAAGGCAAAGAAGTTTCTGTATCAAAAGTATCTTCTGGCAACGTGGCTCGCATCAATACTTCTTCGCTCAATAGCGGTATTTATTTCTTTTCCATTTGCAACGCTGCCGGTCAAATTGAAAAGGGGAAATTCGCGGTTTCAAAATAAAGCAACTGCTTTTGTATAGTATGCCATACCAACTATGACTTGGAAGTTGGAGGCATAAAAAGCATAGACTGACATAAAAAAGTTGCCGACAGGTTAATAACCGTCGGCAACTTTTTTTATCGGCTAACAGGTATTAAGTGTGATGCTAAAGCCTTCGAGGGAAAATGACAAAAGGCATTGGATTGGCGTTGTATTCCTTACTATATAGGTTCAATCCCTTCAGGATTTTGAAAGGTGCAAGGCATGGTGGTTTGGAACAATCCCAACGGGATTGGTAAACAAGATGTCCCTGAGCCATACCCATGTGGTTTGCTGGTTCATGGTGGGACGCTTGAACTAATGGACTGCCTTACCACTTGTCCTCAATATTCCTTACCAATGCGACGGCATCGCTATATAGGGATGACCTATTTTCGGGGCTTTTGGCGTATTTGCCGTACTCGCACCTGTGGAGGATGTCGATAAAGGATTGGGTGGTGGTGCTATCGGTGCCTGCTGCGGAGAGGGCGGTTGCTATCTTCTCATGGTTTATCTCAGAGAGGGTGAGGCCGAGCTTGCCATGCAGGTAGTCATATAGTGCCCTGATGATTTCTGAATAAAAGTCTTGGTCTTTGCCTGCCTCCATGAGGGCTTTGGCGGTTTTCAGGTGGCTTTTGGCAGTTTTTTCAGCGATGTTTTTCCTTGGTGAATCTTGAGGGGTATCGCTAATGGATTTCCTTTTGCGGTAAGCCAACACAATTAGCAGCAAAACTGGAACGCCCACCGCTGACCAAAAAATAGGAGAGCTGGCTATATTCGAAATCCACCCTTTATCTTTTGTTTCTTGGCCTTCACCTGCTCTTGGCTTATTGATGTTGGTAGGGATATGTGTCCCTTTTTCCACTTCTATGTCAAAGGAGGGGCTGCTGAGGGTGACGTATTGTTTTTTGTCAATATCATAATAGGAAAACTGTACGGGGCTTAGCGTGTATTTCCCCATCTTTTGGGGGGTGAGGGTGTATTCGAATGTCTTAGCGCCTTCCAGTTTTTCACCGGAGCGGTCGATATTGTCGGTGGTCTGTGGGTCATAGCTGTCCCAATCCTTGGGCAGTGGAAGTTTGAAGGGGGATATTTGTGAGAAATTGCCCTCGCCAGTCAAGGTGAGCTTATAGGTGAGCGGTTCATTTTCCCCTATTTTTTTAGTGTTTACCGTAGCTTGAAGGCTGAACCGCCCAGCCAGCCCGCTGAAATCAGCAGGTTGGTTTGCCTCGGGCAAGGGGTTTACCTTTAAATTAATGGCATTGCTCTGCAAACTGACACTAAAGGGTTGGTCATCAAATGGGTCATTGAAAAAGGGGTCATTGAAGAAGCGGTTGATATTGAGCTTGTGCCTTTTAAAGCCCGTCACTTCTACTTCATAGGGGTCAATCAATAGTTTCCCTGATTTTTGGGGATAGATGACGGACTTTTTGATGACGCTTGCCACATAGCGTTTGCCGTTCACCATTTCGTATTGATTGTTCAATGACTTCGATACGGTGAGGTCTTCTACCCAAAATGCCTTTAGCGAGGGGAACTTTAGCACATTGGGGTCACGAAGTTCTATTTCTCGATAGTAGAGTTTGTAGGTAATTAGCACAGGCTCGCCTACCACTACTTCTTGCTTATCTACGGTCAACTTCAAAAATATATCGGCATTTCCAGCATTGTTTGAGGTATTGGGGGCATTGCCATTTGGGTTGCCTTTTTTCACGGTGATGGTGATAGTGGGGGAAGTGAGCCTGCCCTTTCGGGTTTGGATGGTGGCATTGCCTATGGTGAATTTTCCTACGCTTTTAGGCTTCAATAAATAGGCATAGCTTTCTGACTGGGTGATGCTGCCATTGTACATCTGCACATTGGTGGACAGGTTGGGGCCTGAAAGCACCATGAAGCTGCTGAGGTTGGGTGCGGTAAAGTTCTTTCCGGTGGCATTGTCAAGCGTCCATGTTATTTCCACATTTTCGTCAATAGTTATTTCTGCCTTGTCCGCCAATACGCTGAGCTTTTGCGCATAAGCCGACCATGAAAGCACCAGCCCGAGTATGATGAACAAATACCTCTTCATGGCTACCAAGGTTTGTTTGAGCGGGATACATTGTCTTGATTCTGCCTATTGCGGTCGAACATTCTTTGCCTTGCTTTTTGCTCCTCTCCCCTTAGGGCTTCAAGGTTGCGCTTAATGTCTTCATCGCTCATGCCTCCATCGGCAGGCTTTTTCTTGTCTTGGGCAGGCTTGTCGGGGTTGTTTTGTGGGCCATTGTTGGGGTTTTGTTTAGGGTCTTGCTTTTGTTTGTCCTGCTCTTTTTCGCCGTCCTTTTTATTCTTGTCTTTGTCCTTGTTTTGCTTGTCGGGCTGCTGGTCTTGCTCCTGTTGCTTTTTCTTTTGTTCCTGCTCCTTCTTTTTTTGGAGGGCATAGCTGAGGTTGTACTGCGCCTCTTTGTCGGCAGGTCGGTTGACAAGGGCTTCTTTGTACGCTTTGATGCTTTCGTCGAGTTTGTTTTGGGCTAGAAAGGTATTGCCTAGATTGTACAAAGCCTTTGATTTCTCCACTTTATCCGTAGTTTCAGAGGCTGAGTGTTGAAATTGCTTTGCCGCATCGTCATACTTTTTTTGCTCAAACAATGAATTGCCAAGGTTGTAGTTTCCTTCAAAAGACTTGGGGTCGGTTTTTATGGCCTCCCGATACTTTTTCTCGGCATCTGGGTATTTTTTACCTTCAAAGAGTTTGTTGCCATCGCGGATGGTTTGGTTTTGGGCATGCCCTTTCAAGGTTAGCAAGTAAAATAATATGAGGGTAGCGTATTTCAATATAGTATCATTCAGATTTTACTTTTTGCAAAAATATTCTTCAGCTTCACCTTCCTCCCCGGTAGCAAACTATCTATCAAAATCAGCACCAAACCTGCAAAGGCGAACCATTGGTAGATGCTTTGGTAAGAGGCGTAAGATACCACTGGCCGCTCGGTGCGCTTCAGGGAAGCCAGTGCCTCTTCCATTCCCTTGATGGAAGAATTGTCCTGCCCGAGTTGGAAATACTCCCCTTGGGTTTTGGAGGCTAGCTCTTTCAGCATTTCTTCGTTCATTTTGCTAGTGACCACATTGCCTTGTTGGTCGCGCTGATAGCCTGTTATTTCGCCACGCTCATAGAGGGGTATTTTTGCCCCTTCCTTGCTGCCTACGCCTATGGCAAACACTTGCACCCCATTTTTTTCGGCAGCTTTCAACTGCTCCTCTACTCCGCCTTCATGGTCTTCCCCATCGGTAATGAGGATAATGGCTTTCGAGCTTTGGGCTGACTTGGCGGTGGCGGCATCCATCAATAGCTGCTGCGAAAGCTGCAACGCTGCACCAATGTCCGTGCCTTGCGCATTAGCCAAGGTGGGGCTAAGGGTGGCTATATCCATCTTTGCCACCCCATAGTCTGTGGTCAATGGCATCACCTCATAAGCCGCGCCTGCAAAAAACACAATGCCCACCCTGTCGCTGCCAAACCCATCAATGAGGCGGGAGCAGAACTGCTTGGTGCGCTCCAGCCTGCTGGGCTTTACATCATCAGCCATCATGCTATTGGAGATGTCAATGGCGAACACAATATCCATGCTCACCGAGGTGGATTTCTCGGCTCGATTCCCGATTTGTGGGTTTGCCAAAGCAAGCACGAGCAATGCAATAGCTACAATGGGCAATACAAAGCTGCGCCATGCCACTGATTTGCTCACTCCTTTCATCAGCTTGTCAAAAAGTGAAGGCTCAGAAAGCAGGGCAATGCTCCGCTTTCTCCATTTCAAGTAGAGCAGAAAAGCCAGTATGAGCAAGGGTAGCCATGCCAGTTGTATGAGGTTTTCGCTATGTGCAAAGTCAGGCATCAGGCGATGGTTTTTACAAGGGTGTAGCGCACAAACATTTCCAATATCAATAGGGCAATAGCGGTTAACAGGATATTATAGTAGTCATCGGCATTGTGCCTTAGGGTGCTGCTTTGCAGCTTGGTTTTTTCAAGCCTATCAATGGCCTCATATATGTCGCCTAGCTTTTGGTTATCAGTAGCCCTGAAATACCTCCCACCCGTGCCACTAGCTATTTCCCCAAGTAGTTTTTCATCGAGCTGCACCATGGGCTGAAGGTTCATCCTTGGGTCGCCGATTTGCCTGCCCATGCCAATGGTATAGACACGGATGCCTGATTTCTTTGCCATCTCAGAAGCCGTATAGGGGTCGATGAGGCCGTTAGCAGTGTTTACCCCATCGGTGAGCAAGATAATCACCTTGCTGATGGCCTCGCTTTCCCTAAGCCTATCTACCCCGGTGGCAAGCCCCCTGCCGATGGCGGTATTGTCTTTGCTGAGCATTCCGCTGCGCACTTCTTTCAATATATCTTTGAGCATCCTATGGTCGGAAGTGATGGGGCAGAGCGTGAGGCTTTCCTCGGTGAATACCACCAAGCCCACCCTGTCATTGGGGCGATTGTCAATAAAATCGCCCAAAACCTCCTTGGCAGCTTCCAGTCTATTGGGCGAAAAGTCAGGGGTAAGCATACTGCTGGAAATATCGAGTACGGACACAATGTCGATGCCTTCAGAGGTCACTGATTCGGTTTTGAACTTTGATTGCGGCCTTGCCAACACAATAAAAATAATGGCCACAGCAGTAAATCTCAGAATAGGCAGAAACCTCCTTATCACCATCCGCCATGAACTGCCATAGCCCACGCCATGCAGCGCAGGAAGCCTGAAAGCGGGCTGCCGTTGGCTTTTATACTGGAATTCATAGAGCACCAATGCTGGCACAAGTGCCAAGCCTAAGAGCCACCATGGGTCGGCAAAACTAAAATTCTCAAAAAAATCCAATACTCTTTGCTATAGCGGCAAAGTTAATGAAAGCAATTTCCATTTTACATCCCTTGTTCCTAAAGGGAGTGTCATAAAATTGAGGTGGTCCAGATGGTTCAGGTGGTTCACTTGGTTCACGTGGTTCAATGCGAATCACCTGAACCACTTGAGGCAGATTAGGTCGTTCGTGGCATTGCTCTCGTTTCTCTAAAATGAGGATGTGTGATGCCTTCGGTCATGATACATACCAAGCATTTTTCTTTATATGTTCAATCCTTGCATATTCCGTTTCAAAATCCTGAAGGGATTGAACGTTTATAGTAATGAGTATAACACCAACACGATGCTGAAGGCATCGCACTTTTTTCCGCTGCCAATGATGTTACCGCTGCCCCGAAATAATCAAGGCGTGCCGCCTTCAGCATTATAAAGCATATACCATGCATTTTCTATGAACGTGGAATTTCTTCAGGATTCAGAGGCAACTTATCCCAGGTGGTGTATTGTCCAAAGATGAGCCTCTTGAGGCACCAACCTCCAAGGGCTGACATTGTATTAACGTGACTTGGGATAGGCAAAAATGACAGGACATATATTTATGTATTGATAACCAATCCCATAGGGATGATATATTGGTAGCACGGTTAATTAACACAATGGAAATCACGTTAGTGATGAAACATTGAGGGTGGAATTGGTTTCATCACTAACGTGATTTTACGGACGGTTCTATCTATTTACTACCGATATTACATCCTTACAGGATTAAAGCAATGGTAATCAAATAACTAACTGGTTTTTGTTATCCCGAACTCACGTTATATTAGAATTCCGATACATAAACCCTTGCCCGAAGGGGTGGCATTTTTGTTTTATGGATGATATCGCCGCTTGCTAGCGGGCAATAAGGGGGTGCAATTGGAAACATCCCCTCAAAATTTATAACCCCCTGCAATGCCAAAAACGGGCGTGAGGCGATAAGGATAAAATTCCATGACATAGGGTTGTATCAATAGTACCTTAGTGGATAATTTTAGAAAATAGTTATCCGTGATATGCATTTCTACTCCTCCGCCCGCATATAATTCGACGATAGGCCAGTGGTATTGAAAATGGAAGTGGGCTGCTTGATACTTGCCCATGGAGTCCGTAGCTGTTTCTATGACGTGAGGCTTTCTGGTCAGTCCTGAAGGGACGATATTATAGTGTTACCCTACGGCTTTGGGAAACAGGCTTAAAAACTATTTCCTATTCACTTTTAGAAAATGACTTTAAAACTTTCAATCTGCTTCGCTTATCTAAAGATTGATATGCTTTGTAGTGTTCCTCTAGTTCAGTAATTTCAGGATAAGACGCTTTTTGTATTATGTTATTGTTCTTGATTGCAACTGTCCAGCCTCCTCCTCTAATGTGATATAACATTGTGTATATTTCATTAAACTTATTGGACTTTTGGTCTATTGTATAAAATTCATTTGTTGCTATTAGAAATTGAACTAAACTTTTGTCTGCTGTCACTATTTCAGCAACTTCCTTAACGTTTTTAAATGTTGGTCGTTGAATATAAAATTTTTTCTTAACTTCATTTAAAAAATTCTCTGCCTCTATTTCCTTATCAATCTCCTCAATCTTCTTCACCGCCTCTTTACTATCTACCTTCTTATATATATTCTCTATTATCTCTTCTATCTTCTTTTGTACGGAGGTGAGGTTGTCCAGTACAAGGTTGGTTTTTTGTTGTTCTTTGTCGTCCTTTCTTTTACTAAGAAAATCATACATCATGCCTGCAAACTGCTTCCCGAGTAGCTCTTTGATGTGCTTGGCGTGCTCAAAGGCAAAGAAGCCATTGTTCACTTCTGATAGCCTTACCTCATTGATGAACTCAAATATCTGCTTGGCATATTCTTTTTTCTCTATGGAAGGGAAGTCTATTTTATCTATAATATCCTTGTTTTGTTTATTCTTTTGATATACACGGTGGTCTTCGTTCACCTCATGTTTTACAAAGGTAAATACCGGCACAGAGAGCTTTTTGGCAGCAAGGTATTCAGCATTCGTCACCGATTTTCTTACGTCAGCCTTGTAGCTGCCGCCAAACCTTCCGCCTATTATCAATATCAATAATTGACAGTTCTTTATCTCGTTCACACAGGCATCATGGGTATGCAGGTCAGGATGGTAGAATATATCGCCCCTTTCGCTCAATACAGGTTCATAGCAATAGGACTCAAGGAAGCCAAGCAAGCTGTCTCTTATCTCACTCAAATCATAGCAAGTGGAACTGATAAATACCCTTGGAATAGCCATGCAGATTTTTTTGTTGATACAAATATTCGTTGATTTTTAGCATCTTCCAAATAATAAGGTATAAATAGAGGAGTTGGGAGGAGAATCCCTTCAGGATTGAGGGGGCTTTTTTACCCGTTAGCCACAATCCCATGTTCACGGTGTTCACACCGTTCACGCGTTCACAGTATCCAAGGCGTGAACACCGTGAACACTTGGGACAAAGAGCAAACACCACGAGCTGCTGTTTCCGCCTTTCGCTACAATGCCGCTGTTTCTTTTTTAGCCGGTTATCTCATTTTCTTCCCCATCATCCACTTGAAGGTTGGGGGTGGAGGGGATGGGATGGCGGATAATTGCTTAGGGTTTGCGGCATGGCGCCTCAGCAGCTCCAGTTTTAGGCTTTCTTCTCCTTTGCGCATGGCCCATTGGTGGTTGGCGGAAAAGAGGGGTTTCATGACGAAGGAAAGGTAGCGAAGCAAGGGTTTTTCGGCGTTTATTTTCCAGTCGTAGGTCACCACTGCTTCATCTCCTTGCTGCTCCATCCGCCAAATGCCCCTGCCCTCAAAGTCGCCCTTGGCGATGAGGGTAAAGCCATGCGGCCTGATGTTTTCGGTGACCTCGAATTGCCACCTCAAGGTATAGGGCAGCCAGCCTTTGGTATAAAGGGAAACGACTTTACCAATATCTTTGGCATCCCCTTGCTGGAGGGTTTTTACATCGAGATATACCGAAGGCCACCAGCGTACCAACGCTTCGGCATCGGCGAGTATATCGCTCACCTCTTCAATGGTGGCTTTCACCCGCCACACGGTGATAAAATGATAATTGTTGCTCGGCATGGGCTGATATACGGTCGGGTGCTGTTTTTGGATTCAAGGGCTCAAATTAATTTCTTTTGTTTAATTTTATCCCATATTTATGAAAATCCGTCTTTACTCATACCTCCTTTTGGGGCTTATACTTTGCGGTTGCAAGGGCAAAAAAGCCAAGGTGCACGGCGCCGAAGGGGTATCGGTGGAGTTCATCAAGGAAAACAGCAAAGCAGGCTATATCTTCGACGACATCAATATCTATCCTGATGCTTGGCAGGACCATGCTGAGGGCATCCTCATCCAGTTCAACCTCAATGAAAATACCAAAAACGGGATGCCGGGCACTGCCTATATGGAGAGCCTGAAGCTGCTATCGCCGGATGGGAAGGTGGTGAGCTTGGATACGGTGAGCTTCCAGTTTTCATTTGCCTACCATGAGTATAATTACTACAAGCGAGGGGCTTTTTTTATCCCATACCATACCTTGAAACTGCCTGCGGGCAAAACCACGCTGGTGATACAGATGGAAGGCTGCCCTGCCATGCGGGATACCGCTAACAAAACCACTACCAACGCCTACCTGAAGCTTAAAGAAGAGCCTGACGCTATGTGCAACCTCAAGCTCACCTATACCCAGCCTGAGGTATTTAAAGGAAGGCTGGCGGTAGAAGGCTTTGACCTCGACCAAGGGAAGGCAGACTCCCATTCTTTTGATTTCAGACTGGTAGGGCCGGGCTACCCCGACCTTTATTGGAAGACGGAGGTGGATGGAAGCGTGATTTACAAATCACCCGCAGAGGAGAATGTACTTGCCTATAAGCCTCACGACTATCATCCCATCTTATATTTTACCAAAAAAGACTCTATAATATTCTCAGTGATGGATGCCGACGGAATGTCTTCGGATGATAAAGTAGGGGAATGGACAGGCTCTCCCTTTATGCTGATGCAATCTCCCAATCATTCGTCCACACTTTCGTTTGATAGCGTAGCCAATTGCAAGCTCAGGATAGAATCTCCTTAAAAAATGCCCAAGAAAAATCTCCTCACCTCATGCAACCCTTTTACCCACAGTGCTATCTATGAACATAGATACATGAGGGCATTAAAATCATATTTCCCATTTTTGCTGGGAGCAATATTGCTATTGCTTGTAACTAATAATGCCCATGCTCAATCATGTAAAGTGACTGTGCTCGACAGTATGCATGGCTGTGCGCCCTACTCCTTGCGGTTCAAGGTGAAGGCGACGTATACCAAGCCCATTATTGGTTATAATTGGGACTTTAAAGATGGCTCCAATAGCCAAGACTCATTGCCGGTAAAGATATACACCAAAAGAGGCACTTACAAGCCTTGCGTAAAGCTCACCTTCAGTGATAACAGCACCTGCACCGCTTGCGCTGATAGCGATATACATATCTATGGGTCGCCTACGGCGGCTATTAACCCTCCACAGCGGCTCAACCCATGCTCTGACAAGCTACTCTTTTACTTCACCCAGAACTCACAACAAAGTGCCGACAAATTCCCCATCACTAGGTATATCTGGACTTTCGGCGATGGCAATACCTCCACCCAGCTCAGCCCTGTGCATTTGTTTGACACCACGGGCATATACACCATCAGCCTTACGATTATTGACGCCAAAGGCTGTAGGGACTTGAAGCAATTTACTTTTGCAGTATCCAATATCAGCGGCCTTGCTGCCCACTTTACCACGGTGACCAATGCGCAATGCAAGAAAACCATTTTGGACTTCACCAATACTACGGATACCATAGGCCATCAAATAGACTCTTTCTTTTGGATATTTGGGGATGGCACAGGGGATTCGAGCCAAAAAAACTGGTCGAATTTTTCACACACCTATACCAAGCCGGGCGATTATTTCCCCAAGCTTATCATCAAAACCAAGGGCTGTATCTCTATTGACAGCAGCAAGACCACGGTATTCAATATATCGGGCAGCATGAAGATAAAGACCCCTGCCTCGGCTTGCTATACCGATATAAAAACAACTGGACTATACATGAAGGTAGATTCTGCCAAGGCAGGCTTTTATTATATTTGGACATTTACGGAGCACAATAAGCCTCCTGCCACCGTGCAGCAGCCTGATGCCACCTACCTCCCAAGCGAACCCGGTGCGGTGGAAATACATTTTAAAGCCTTTACTGGGCTGGTAGGCTGCCCTAGCCTCGACACTTGCTTTGTGGTGAATGTATATGGCCCCGTGGCGAGGATATTACTTTCCGGTGTGCCCACCCATGATTATTTGGCAGCCAGGCCAAGGCCGCTTGCCGACTTCCAAAGCAAGACCTGTATCGATACGGTAAACTTCTCGACCTTTCAATCATTAGGAACGAACACCTACACGCTCAATAGCTACTGCGGGGGAGATACCGTAAAAATCAAATATGACTCTGGGAAGTTTTGCAACGGCAAGCCCGATATATCGGTGTCGGCTTTGCAACTAAAGCCCACTAAAACGACTACTGTGACGATAGATGATTCATTGGAAGTGCCCAATGTGTTTTATCCCGGTGACCCCCTGCCTGTCAACCCCTACTTTCCATCGAGCGGACAATTGAACGTGCACAGCTTTGGCCCTGATAGCTTAATAAATATGCACAAGCCCGTACAGATGCATGATTCAGACCTTGAAAGTTGCAGCCCCTACAACCTTGTGTTCTTTACCAACTACTCAGTGAAGTATAGAGGCTGGGTAGCTACTGACGACCAATATCCCAACCTAAACCCTGATACTTGCCTCGACCACAACTATCCGTATGCTAGCGACAGCCTTAGCTACTTATGGCGATTCAATGACCCTACGGGCAAGCCCTGTACCTCCACCTATCAGCAGAAGGACTGGGAATGCAATTATTCCACTGAAGGAGTGCCTTATCATTACTACAAAGACACTAAACCTCCAGAGGGAGGCTGCTATGAGCCTTGGCTGATAGTGACCGATACTTGGAAGGACAAGAAAGGCATTACCCATAGTTGTGAGGACAGTACATTTATAAAGCTCACCGCCGCCCCACCTAATGCAGGATGGGATACCACCCGCTTCTGTAAGATGACTTGGGACTTGCAACAATCATTGGCGGATGATAAGGACAAAAAGGGCTTTAGGCTGCTCAGTAATCCCTTGGCAAGCTGTTGGGAATATCACTCCCATATCGACCTTACGGAAACCATGCCTGAATGCTACAACGATGATTATCTCATCGAGTTTGACTCCGCCAAGCACCGAAAGCCACTCTGCACCTACTCTACTTATGATACTGCCCAAGGCAAGTTTATAGAAGATACCGTATATGGCTACAACTGGATAAGCTCAAAACTGCTACACGCTGCCCCATATTATGGCAGTTGGTTCTACAACTCCAAGTCGGATACCAACTGCAAGACCATAGGGGTGATAAAGAAGAATGGCAACTGCACCGATACCGTGTGGTACCATGATTATGTTTGTCCACGAAAGGTATACCCCGCCTTCTGCGCTTATGATGGGGGTAACAATATTGGTTGCAGCCCTGACAAAATAGCCCGCACCTGCCCGAAGAACATGGGCCATAGCCCCAGCAAGGTGCAACTGCTCCCTATGAGGCGAGACCAAAAATACCTGACCACCTATAGCTATCTCGTGGCGAGGCAAGCAGTGCCTGCCGGGGATGCCTACTACAATAAACCCGTATGGCCTGATACGGCTTCGCTGGTGAAGCAGTTTGATACCTATCTCGATGAAATAAAAGTATATAAAGACACCTTTTACTTGCCTGCCAATAAAACCCTTTTGGCACACTTTAACAACCGTGCAGGCAAAAAGGACAGTGCCTTTATTGCCAATATGTACCTCGATAAAAAAGAAGTGGCTGCCTTGAACAGTGGCAAATCCATCACTATTTCGCAAAGCGACTATAGGTTCAGGAAGGTGGACTTAGACTGTGGAGGTGGAGCGGTATCGCTCAGCGTGCCCAAAGCCCTTCGCCCTATGGCGATTGCCAAAACCATTAAAACGCTTGACATGGGCTCGCCAAAGGATTCAGTGGGCTTCACCCTGCCCCTGCCCGGCATGTATGACGTATATGCCACCGTTACAGATATATTTGGCTGCTCAGCCGTCGAAAAGCTGGTCATCATCAATGGCCACTATGCCAAAATATGGGCCAATGACACGGTGATATGCCTCGGTACGCCCACCAGGTTCTACCAAAAAACCCGCTACTGGACCATCAATGCCATAGGTGACGTGCTTAATGAAAAGCTTAATGCTTGGGACGTGAACAAGGGCGACTCGCTAAGGCTTGCATTAAACCCCAACTGGGTACAAAGCCCGGGCTACTATGACGAGCCAATGCCCGAGTGGGACTTTGGGGATGGCTCGCCCAAAGTGAAGGCATTTTCCCCAACCCATACCTACAATAGCCCCGGAGTATATACTATCACCATGTACACAGAGGATTCAAACCATTGCAAGATTGCCACAGTGTACCGCAACTTCATCAAAGTGATAAGGGTGACCGCCGACTTCATTGTGCAGCCCTTGAGTGATACCGCCACTTTCTGTGCACCTAAGCTCATCAAGTACAAAGATGCCACTACCCTCGAGATGACCAAATACAGCAAAGGCAGGTATGCCCGCTATATTGACAGGGTAGTAAAAACATTCCCCCCCAAGCCTCCCGCCCATCCGTCATCATACGATAGCATAGTGGTGGATACCATTATTGTGGACAGCATCAAGTCATGGCTATGGAGCCCCGGCGATGGCCGTCCGCCTATCTTTAGAACGAGGACTGACTCAGTGGTATTTGAATATGTGAACAACGGAAAATATGATGTAAGCCTTCAGGTGAAAACCGCCAACTGCACCGATGGCAATATCAAGAATGAATACATCAATATACAAGGGCCAAGGCCTGAGTTCATACCCCTCGATACGGTGGGCTGCGCCCCATTGACGGTGAAGATAAAGCTTAAATATACACGAGCCCGTACCTACAACTGGATAAAGGGCGATGGCAGCTTTGAAACCGACAACCGCGACAGCGCCAAAGATTCCATAGTGTACCTCACCTATAAGAACCCTGGCAAGTTTGCCCTCGTGTTGTCTGCCAATGACAGCGTGTATGATTTCTATACGCAATCATGGATTGACTGTACTTCCTTTTGGCCGGATAGTGTGAAAAACCCCTACCTCCCCCGTTTTCATATCACGGTGTATCCCCGCAGTCCCGTAGGCATCAAGAGCAGGGATACCATCTGTGTGGATAGGCCTTTTGACGCCTTCCCCATTGCCGATAGCAACTATATAAGGTTTGAATGGGACATGGGCAATGGCACCACCTATACCGATACCCTGCCCAATAAGGTAACGACGACTTACAAGAATCTCGGCGTTTATAAGCTAAAACTAAGGGCATATACCGCCCATTGCAGCAGCTATTTTGAAAAGAACATCTATGTCATTGATGTAAAAGCCGCTTTTGATACTATACGCACTGGGCTGGCAAGCTTTGCCTTCCCCAACCATAGCAGAAACGGGGTACAGTTTTATTGGGACTTTGGCGACAACTCCAAGATATTGCCACTCACTGATACCACTACCGCCCTTCATGATTTCTCCAATGCCCTTCCTAATGATGGCGACAGCAGCAGGGCAAATATTGATTCGTTCGTGTTCAAAGTATGCCTCACTGCCGTGAATGCGGGAGGGTGCTTGGATGACACTTGTAGATATGTGACCGTACATAGGGTATGGCAGCCTTATAATGTATTCACACCCAATGGCGATGGCTACAATGACAAGTTTTGGTTAAAAATAAACGGCGACACCTATTACCATCTCAAAATCTTCAATCGCTGGGGTGAAATGGTATTTGAAAGCCACGACAAAAACACCAATTGGGACGGCATCAATATGGCGACTCACCAACCCTGCCCCGAAGGCACCTATTTCTACGTATGGGATTTCAGTGTGGTCGGCCTACCAAGGTATCAAAAAATTGGCTCAGTAACGATTATAAGGTAAGGGGTGAGATACATTGGGGAAAGTCCTGCCATTGAAGGAGGCTTTGGGGAATATGCATCTAGGTTTCTTCCCACTGCAAAGCAAAGAGAGGTCTTTTCTTAATTCTCCTCCCCCATCTGCTTGCCAAGCTCCTCCAGCACTCTCAGGCCTTCATACACTGATTTTACATCGCCGACCACGAGCTCGAGTTCTTTTTCTTTTTGATTGATTTTGCAACGGGTGGGGTGTTGCTGTACAAAAAGGATGATATTGCCAAACCTATCGGATTGGTAAAAGCCTTCCCCAGCCCTTGGCGAGAAGTCAGCCCTGAGGCGGCCACGCTTGAGGCTCAGCTTTTCGATACATAAGTCCCTTGCCAGCCATTTAAGTTTGATGGCACTGAGCAATTCACGGGTAGGGCGGGGTATCTCGCCAAAGCGGTCAATAAGCCCTTCCCTGAATGCAGCCAGTTGTTCCTCGTTTTCGAGGTCGTTTATTTTGTTGTAGAGATTCAGCCTTTCGTTCACACTGCTCACGTAGAGGTCGGGGATAAGTATTTCGAGGTCGGTTTCGAGCTGGGTTTCCCTCACCGCCTGCATCGGTTGGTCGGCAAATAGCTCAGCAAATTCGTCCTCTTTTAGTTCCTGCATCGCCTCTTCGAGGATTTTTTGGTACATCTCCAGCCCTATCTCGGCAATGAAGCCACTTTGTTCTGCACCAAGCAGATTGCCAGCCCCGCGAATGTCGAGGTCTTTCATGGCTATTTGGAAGCCACTGCCCAGCTCTGTATGTTCTTCCAGAGCCGCTAATCGTTTCCTTGCTTCAGAAGTCACCACTGCCATCGGAGGGGTCAATAGGTAACAGTAGGCTTTCTTATTGGATCTGCCTACCCTGCCTCGAAGTTGGTACAGGTCGCTAAGGCCGAAATTTTGGGCTTGGTTGATGAGTATGGTATTGGCATTGGGTATATCCAGCCCCGATTCTACAATATTGGTGGATACCAGCACATCGTAGAATCCATCCACAAAGGCTATCATTATCTCTTCCAGCTTATGGCTGTCCATTTGGGCATGGGCCACCGCCACCTTGGCATGGGGCACAAGGGCTTTCACCATGTCGCCCATGTCAAATATATCCTTGATGCGGTTGTGTACGAAAAACACCTGACCACCGCGGCTCACTTCATAGTCAATCGAGTCGCGGATAACATCGGTATTGTACACCTCGATTCGGGTCTGCACAGGCTGCCTGTTGGGCGGTGGTGTATTGATAATGGACATATCCCTAGCGCCCATCAGGGAGAAAGAGAGGGTACGGGGTATGGGCGTGGCAGTAAGGGTGAGGGTATCCACATTCACCTTGATGGTGCGAAGCTTTTCTTTGGCAGTCACCCCGAACTTCTGTTCTTCATCCACAATAAACAACCCAAGGTCTTTAAACTTCAAGTCCTTGCTCAATAACCGATGTGTGCCAATAAGGATGTCCACTTTGCCTTCCTCTACCTTTTTCAATACTTCCTTTTGCTGTTGGGTTGTTTTGAACCTGGAAATGAAATCTACCGTCACAGGGAAGTCCTTGAGCCTTTCCTTAAAGGTCTTGTAATGTTGCAAGGCAAGTACAGTGGTAGGCACCAGCACTGCTGCCTGTTTGCCATCGGTAGCGGCTTTGAAGGCTGCCCTAATGGCTATCTCCGTTTTGCCAAAGCCCACATCGCCACATACCAACCTATCCATAGGGAATGAGGCCTCCATGTCCTTTTTTACCTCTCTGGTGGTCTTTTCCTGATCGGGGGTATCCTCATAGATAAACGAGGCTTCTAGCTCGGTTTGCAAGTATGAATCAGGGGTAAATGAATAACCAGTTTTCGCCTTGCGCTGGGCGTATAGCAGTATAAGGTCGCGGGCAATGTCCTTGACCTTTTTCTTGGTTTTGTTCTTGAGGTTTTCCCAAGTATTAGTGCCCAGTTTGTTGAGCTTGGGTGGCTTGCCTTCTTGCCCTATATATCGAGCTATCTTGTGTAGGGAGTGGATATTGACATAGAGGAGGTCACCGCCTTTATATTTGAGCCTCACAGCCTCTTGCAAATGCCCATGCACGTCCACCTTTTCCAGGCCTGAGAAAATACCTACCCCATGGTCGAGGTGGGTCACAAAGTCGCCCGGCTTTAGCTCATATAACTCACGCAGAGTAATGACCTCGTTTTTGGAATAAGAGCGGCGGCCTTTGTATTTTTGGTATCTGCCAAATATCTGGTGCTCCGTATAGCATGCCACGCCATTTTCATTGTCCACAAAGCCTTCATGCAGCACCTTATAGATGGGGAAGAACTCAGTTTTTACACCTAAGTCTTCAAAGATGGCGTATACCCTTTCTACTTGCTTGGGCTGGTCGCTGAAGATGATGTTTTTCAGCCCCTTCTTTTCATTGGCTTTCAGGTTTTCAGCCAGCAGATTGAAGTTTTTGTTAAACTCTGGCTGGGGCCATACCTGCATGTCTATCAGTTTGTCCGCCTCGAAATAGGCTTTGCTGCCCCACTCTACCACATTGAACTTGGAGATTTTGGCAATGGTGCTTTTGGGTTCTTCAAAGAAATCCTCCTTCAGACCAGTATTTTGTATTTTGCCATCTTTTAAGTCTCTTTTGAGCTTAGTTTGTAGCTTTTTGAGCATCTCCAACATAAAGTGCAAATCATTGGAAAAGATGGTAGTGTCAGAGGAAATATATTCAAAAAAAGAAATTCTGTCGAATGATTTTTCCTGTTGGTCCATATTGGGGATGAGGGTCACCCGGTGTAGCTTTCGAGCAGAAAGCTGGGTTTCGGGGTCGAACATCCTGATGGATTCTACCGTGTCTTCCTCTAGCTGAATACGGTAGGGCAGTTCACTGGCATAGGAGTAAATATCCACAATGCCCCCCCTGATGGAGAAAGTGCCTGGCTCAAACACGAAATCGGTGCGCTCAAAATTATACTCCACCAAAAAGTCAATCACAAAATCGATATCCAGCTTGTCGCCCACGCTCACCTCAAAAGTATTTTCCTTTAAGGTTTTTACATTGATGACCTTTTCAAACAACGCCTCGGGATAAGTGACTATGATGGCGCTGCCCCTATTGGCGTCGTTGATGCGGGAAAGGATTTCAGTACGCTCCAGCACGGCGTGGTTGTCCAACTCATCGAAATCCAGCTCATGTTTGAACGGTGAAGGATAGAGCCAAATATTCTTCTTGTCGAGAAAGGTTTGTAGGTCGTTCTGGAAATAGCCCGCAGCTTCTCTATCAGGCAATATGTATAGCTGGCTCTTGCTCTCAGCCTTGTACAGGCAAGCCCCTATCATAGCGCGGCTAGAACCTTTCAGCCCTTCTATAGTCAATTTTTTGGCATGGTTGCCCTTTAGTAGCCCCGCTACCTCACGGATAGCAGGCTTGCTGCCATAAAAATCGAGGAGTTCCTGAAGGTTCAATGGTGCGTTTTTGTTTCCAATTTAAACCAAGTATCCACAAATCAGTTCAGCCCACTAATGGGCTTCGGCTTATTTGAAGGTGCAATAATAAGGGGAGTTTGCGTGATTTCAAAGAGGGAGCGGGGCAAAGGTGCTATTGCCTAGATTGAGTAAGCATTTGCCTATATCTTCTGCTTATTCAAGAATATTGTCTCAAATTCTGCCATCGTGATAATTTTGGTTTTCCCTACCTCCTTCAATTCCAGTAAAACCATATCCCCAGTAATTAGATAATCAGCTTTTCCGTCTATTGACATTGACAAAAGAAAGTTGTCTTTTTCATCACTACTTTTTTGAACCAATGTTTTGATGTTTATTTCTTCCAATTGACTTGTAACCAATGATAAAAACCTTGCAACGTTTTCAGGTTTTACGAGCTTTCTAAATTTTTCCCTGCGCATTACAGCGTTGTACTCCTTCAATAATTCAAGTGAGTATAAAATGTTTAAGGAATCGTTGGTGAGAAGTTCATATACCTTTCTACGTGAATTTTTGTTAATGGTAGCACTCACGTACCAATTAGTATCCAGTATTACCCTACTTTTTGCGGGCATACCTCACTGCTGATACTTCCTTCATCACTTCTTCAGGATTCATTTCTACATCAGGAAGTTCGCCGCCGAGGCTTACCCATCTTTCTTCAAAGGTAAGTTGATTAATTCTTTCAGCAATTTTCAGTTTCTCTTCCCTTGAAAATTTAAGAAAAAGCTTTAAGTAATTATTGATGCTTATAGAATCTGCCATATTGATTTAACGACTTTGTTGCCATATTAGGTTTCAATAATCGGAAAAAGTTCATTAATGGGAACAAGTTTGGCAATATTTTTCAAAAGGGAAGAACCTTCGGTCAAATAACAAACTTGCTCTGGGCTGCCAACTTTTTTTAAGGAACTTTTAAACCCCGTTGGCTTTTTTATTACAAAAAACTATCTTCGCGGGAAATTTCAAAAAAAGTAAAGCCCTATGTACTGGACGTTAGAACTTGCTTCATACCTCGACGATGCCCCTTGGCCTGCCACTAAAGACGAGCTGATTGACTACGGAATCCGCTCTGGCGCACCTCTTGAAGTAATCGAAAACCTTCAGGAACTGGAGGATGACGGGGAGCCTTACGAGGAAATAAGCGAAATATGGCCCGACTATCCCACCCATGATGAATACTTCTTTAACGAAGACGAATTATAAAGCAATATCCATTTGGATGAAAATATAAGGCCGGCAAGGATTTCCTTGTCGGTTTTTTTTGGCTTCATCGTATCTACTGCTCGTGAGATTAAAAAACATAGTCGACAAGATTTTTTTAATTCACCTTATTGATATTCAATATCTTACTTTTGCCTTGATGCAAAAGATTCTGTGTTATTTTCCAAATTTTTGTTTATATTTGTTTGACACAAAGCGGCCTTGAGCCAGCTAGGCAAGGGCAGCTATTAATGGCTGCCCTGATTTTTTAGGGGCGGCCTCGGCTTTGCCGGCCTCATAGACCTCATCGTTTTTCCAAAGAGTATAAATGAGTACCAGCATTTTGCGCTGGACCGCCACGGCTGCCTTCATTTTTATCCCATGCCTGCCGACCAGCCTTGTAAACAATGCCTTGCTGTGGTCTGTGACCCGGATGGAACACAGGGCCGGCAGGTGCATTGCTTTTCTTATATGACGGTTCCCGCGGTGGGATATTTTGGCCTTGCCGCGGACGGACGTGCCTGATTGTTTTTCCACTACATCATACCCTGCATAGCTCACCAATTGACGTTTGTTGCGGATAAGGCAAAAACCGTTGGTCTCCCCTATCACAGTGGCAGCTGTCAATACACCTACCCCGGGGATAGTGGTGATGTTCTTTACCTTGGACTTGAGCGCCGGGTTGTTGTTTATTGCCTTGGCAATGTCGGCATCCACTGCTGCAACCTGTTTTTGGAGAAGCTTTTTGTGCTGGCCCATGCGGGCGAGGCTGTTTTTGTTCGGCCAGGCCCCGGCATTCTCAGCATGGAACTGGTTTTTTACCTCTGTGAGCTGTTTTTGTAATTGTTCCCTTTCGCGGGTAAGCTGCTTGAGAAGGTTGTGGTCGCGGCCGGGCTTCTGCCAAAGGTCAAGTTTTTTTTCCAGGGCCATTACCGTCAAAAACTTAGATGCTTCTTTGTCGGTAACGGTCTTCGTTTTTAAAGTTTTGGAGAAGCTTTTTGCCCGCTGGGGAAGGACGACACTGACCGGGCAGGCGCTGTCAGCCAGGTGACAGGCCAGTTTTTCGTAATACACCCCGGTGGCCTCCATCACAAAGTGGACCGGATGGGCGGCACCGGCAAAGCTACCAGCCCACTGCTGTAATTTGGCAAAGCCCTCGGCATTGTTCTTAAATGTTTTGGTGGCTTTGACGACCACTTCAAAATCGTTGGCCAATTGCCCGAAGCAGGCAACAAAATCGGCCTTTGCACAGTCGATACCCACGGCTTGTTTTAAAATCTTGTCCATACTGTTGACACCAGTTAATAGTTAATAATTTACTCCTAAAAAGGACCGCTCCCCATCACCTTTTCTCATGGTTGCTATTGTTGCTAAATGCCTTTGGCATTGCATTACATTCTGTTGTGGTTGAAGAGAGCAAAAGAACGGCAAGACAATTTCTTTTGCAGTACATACCTCTATTGGGTTGTTTGTAACAAAATCTGTTCTTGCCGTCCCCCTTTTTTCCTTGCAATCTTATCAAAAACTTTGGTGCAGCAAACATATGAGTAAACAAAAGATCAAGGCTCTGAATAAATTGGCTAAAAACACCCCACCCTGCTGCCGGAACAAAACAATGCCGCCTCAAAGGTTGTGAGAATTTGAATTTTCTGCCCAGCGGCTGTTTTGTTCTGAGGCTCTCTATCATCGTGTTTTTTTAAAGCCAATTTCTTCAAGGCCGATCCTTCGGCATCATAAATTCAAACGCACAACGGGTAGTATATGTTATTTCTATCGCGCTAAGTATCTTTGCTCCATGTGGTTGTTTTTTTATACTGATAAGGACTATGAAGAATTTCTGCTAAAGAACTTCTCTTACTATTCTGCACTTAGCAATGGCAACCGCAAAAAATTTGTTGGCCGATTGCGCCGCTTTCTTAGGCAAAAGCATTTCAGTGGCAGGGAAGGGCTACAAATCACATGGGAAATGAAGGTGTATATTTCTGCCGCTGCCATCCAACTTACCCTCGGCCTTGATGATTATATCCTGTCTCACTTTAGCGAAGTGATTGTGTATCCTTCCATATTCAAGTCGCGCACTACTGGCAATATGCAAAAGGGCGAAACCAACGCCAAAGGCGCAGTGACCCTTTCATGGAATGATTTTCAAGAAGGTTATCGCGACCCTACTGACAAACTGAACCTTGGCCTCCATGAGTGGACCCATGCCCTCATGCTCAGCAACCAAATGGGGATAGGCGAAGACGAGCTTTTTACCAGTTACTATCGGCGCTGGTATTTTGAGGCTAAGCCCGAGTTCGAAGAATTGCAGCACTCCACCAGCCCCCTTCTGCGCGACTATGCGGCCACCAATATGGCAGAGTTTTTTGCCGTGTGCGTTGAAACTTTTTTTGAGCAGCCACAGGCATTTTTGAAAGAGGAGCCTAACCTATTCAAGCAGCTTGCCACCTTGCTCAACCAAAACCCTGTAGGAGCCGGAGCTTTGCCTAATAAGCCTTTTATCCAACAGAAAATAGACCAAGCGGCTAGCAACATTATCCGCTATCAATTGAATCCTGCTTCCATGCCGGGATTCAACTATGCAAGCTTGATAACAAGGGGTGCATTTGCTGCCTTGGGGATATTTTTTTGTTTTGATTTCGAATTTTCCGCTCCCATGGTAAGCACTACATTAGCCATCAACAGCCTATTTGTATTTGCAGAATACTATGACCGACGCAAGTTTTCCAATTTTAGCCTTTTACTGTATGATGACCGCCTCACTGTCTGCAAGAAAGACGAAAAGGTCACTGATCATTTCTTCCATAACCTAGCCTCCATTGGCATCAATGAGAGCGACAATCATTATTTGATTGAATTTAAATACCCCGAAAACGGTAATGTTGCCACCAAACTATATGCGTTTCGGTTTTCTGAGCAAAGTATCTCCATGCTTCGTGAAGAGCTGCAAAAAACACCTGTCCCAGTATTTTTTGGCCAAGGCCATGATTAAAAAATGCGCCGAAGTAGTTATTTGAAAAACTTCCACCTCACCCCAAACAGGAATACCGACCTTGGCAGGGCGGGATAGTGTGGCGCGAGGAAATAATCATTGCCGTTCAGTCCTTCGTTCACGTGTTCTATTTTTGCAAAAGCTTGAAAGGTTTTTACCCTCAATGCCACCCATACATCCACAAAAGGGTAGTTGCCTGTCTTCACTGAATCCTGCAAATAGAATTTGCTGAGCCCGGGCATCCAAGCATTGGAATAATAAGAACTATTGTAGCGAATATCAAAACCCGCTTGAAAATGCAGTGGGCTATGAAACCAATGTGGATGGTCGAAGTACCAAGAAATACGTCCGGCAAAGGCAGGTAAATGCACATAATCGCCCGACAATACTTTTTGATAAGTGAGGCTATTGTCAAAGGTCAGCCACCATACTTTGAAGGTCTTGTTGAGCCTAAAATTGATATAATTGAGGTTGGCGGATGCCTGCACTGGCTTGGCTTCTTGGTTATAATACACAAGGTTATTCACCAGCAGGTATTGCACAGTGAGCAGCGCGGGGTCTTTGCTTGTGCCTGCCCAAAGCAAAGCTGAGTTAGTGGTGGTTTTTTTAAAATTGCTCACCCACTCAAAGTGGTTCATCACCCTGATATTGTCGGTGTAGGAAGGCTGATTATGGTCTATTTGCAACCTGAGGCCTGCCGAGTATGAGCTGTTTTTTAGCTTTAGATCCCTGAACAAAGTTGCAGCGGCATGGTAGTCGCCTTGGTTATATCCTAAAATGGTATAGTGGAATGATAGCTTGAGGCCTACATAGTACACCGCCCTCACTTCACCGCCAATGGTGAGGTTGGAGAATTGAGCGCGAAAGGTATCCTGCCTAGTATTGATGAAATCATGCACCACAAAGGCCCGATATGCCAACCCATTGAGCAGGGTATCATTGGAGTAGGTGGTGCCTCCTATGCTGAATTCATTGGAGAAATCATAATAGCTCAATTTATCATAAGTGCCGCTCGTGTCTTTGGTAAAGGAGTATTGGGCATTATCTAGCAAAGTATCCTTGAAATAGTAGTTCTGCTGATAGAAATTGGCTTTGTGCGACAAATAAAACTTGGGGACAATGTAGTGTACAACCACGCTATCAGTATCTTTAATGCTTGCCTCTTGCTTTTTGCCAAAATAGAGTATTTGCCTCAGGCTATAATTTTGATCTTTGAATTGTTGGCTGGGCGAATACCCCGGCAGTGGCGTAAAGGCCCGTTCGTAGTATAGCCTCACAGGACTCACCTGCCTGTCGAAGGTAGACGTATTGGAAGAAAGAAAAGCCGTATCATTAGCTATGCCTCCATTCTCTTGAAAATCAAACTTGTTCCACAGAGCAGAAGCCATCACCATATACTTTCTGTTGGGCGAAAAATACCAAGTATTCACCCCGCCATTGGTGGTGCCAGCCTTTTGCCCGTTGTAGTATCCCGGCGCCACGTAGCGCTTGTACTGCACCGCAGCATTCCAGTTGCGCATTATGTTCTGGGAGTGAAAGGCACTAAATTGCTGCATCTCATTGAGATCTTGCACATAAAAGAAATCGAAATAGGGGGTGGTGGTATTGAAATATTTTACATCCTCCGCTTTCAGCCGATAGGCATCCCAATGATTGATGCCAAAGTTGAACCCAGTTGCAGGCTGCCATGGCAACATATCCAAGCTAAAAGCCGGCGACCCATAATTGCCAAGGTTGCTATAGCGATTATCTGTTTTTTGGCTGCTATCAAACTGCTGCAGGCTATGCAACACCGTATCGATAGGCCGCAAGGCGGAGGGATTTTTCAAAATGCCATCCTCTGTGGTGTACTTCGTGTTTATTTGGTACTTAGTAGTGTCGGGTGTTTCCACTGGCTCTTGCGCCCAAGCCTTGGGGCTGCCCAAGCCCAGCATTATGAATAAAATACAAACGCTTTTCAGCAATGGTCACTTTGTTTTAAAGGCACAAAATTAGGGAAGTATACCCCACAATTTGCATAGTTTGAGAATTAACGACATCGAGAGGGGCTTTGTTTGCCATCAATAGGCAATAAAAAAAGGGAGGCCGGGATACCAGCCTCCCCAAAAAAACCAACTAAAACCAAAAAACCAAAAACAAACTATCACTTCTAATACCCTCAGGTATTCAGAAGCTTATTGCTTCGGAATACTTTAAACTGAGTATTTCATCACTTTAAAAGAGGTCGAAGGCTTCATGCTTTACGCATAATATAAAAGAACCCAACCTCGTCTTTTGTTTAACCTGTTACCTTAATATAACAAATTTCAAACCAAAATATTCCAAAAAATTCAAATTTTTTCTAGGAGCTCCTTTCAAAAATACGTCTATATATCAATTGTTTAAGCCTATTAGTTCCTAGTAACACTGAAAAAATAGTTCAAAAAATTTTATTATCAGAATATCAGCCCGTTCCGCCTTCCTTTTTTATTCAATAACTTTGCAGCATGAAATGTGGCGTAGTAGTTTTTCCTGGTTCCAACTGTGACGATGATGCCGTATATGTGCTGAGCCACATCTATGGCCATGATACTGTGAAGCTTTGGCATAAAGACCCTGACCTACAAGGGTGCGATTTTATCGTATTGCCGGGCGGCTTTGCATACGGCGATTATCTGAGGGCGGGCGCTATTGCGCGTTTCTCCCCGGTGATGAACAGTATTTTCGACTTTGCGGCAAACGGTGGCTTCGTGATGGGCATTTGCAATGGCTTTCAAGTGCTTTGTGAGGCGCATTTGCTGCCAGGAGTGTTGCTCCGCAATGAAAACCAGAAGTTTATCTGCAAAAACATCCACATCAAGGCAGTGACCAATAACAGCCCACTCACCTCGGTCATCCCCATGGATATGGCGCTCAAGATACCTATTGCCCATGCCGAAGGTCGCTTTTTTGCACAAGAAGACGTATTGAATAAGTTGGAAGCCAATGATCAGGTGCTGTTCCGCTACTGCAATGCCCAAGGAGTAGTTACCGCTGAAGCTAACCCTAATGGTGCGCTCAACAATATTGCAGGTATTTGTAATGAAAGCCGAAATGTGTTCGGCCTGATGCCCCACCCCGAAAGGGCTTCCGACGAGGTGCTGGGCAATACTGATGGTAGGCTTCTTTTTGATTCGGTGTTTAAGACGGTGTTAGCTACCAATGCCGTATTGAAGTAAGCCCTTATACCGTGCGGCTTCTGGTTGCCGCCTTTTTCTTTCCGTTCAGGCGCATAAATACATCCTCCATAGAGCTTGCTCCGTCGGTGAGGGGCAACACATCCTCAGGGTGGATGAGGGTGGTGCAGGTTTCATAGTGCGCATAGGTGGTATAGTAGATGCGTATATCCTCGCAGGGCATGGCCTCTAGTATAGTTTTCAACAGCAGATGGCTATAGGTGCTTATAAACATTTGGTTAGTGGCGTCTTTAGCCATTTCATGCCCAATCATCCCGGTAAAGTAAGGGGAATTGCTGCTTTCAGGCTCTTCAATCACAATAATAGAATCACTATTGGTGCCGATGGCGCATAAATAAAAGGCAATGCGCTGCAAGGTGGCTGAAACAAGGGTGTAGGCATGGGAAATCACCACACCATCTTCTTCTTTCTGTATATCAATAGAGCTTTCGTTAGGGTTTACCACAAACTTCAGCCCATAAGCCTCATATATTTGGCTGATTTGCTTACGTATATTGGTATTTTTTAGCAACATTACCATCATGTTCTCCCCAAAAGGGGGGCGCAGGAAATCGGAGTGCATACTGTCAAAGTAGTTGGCAGGCTTGAACTTGTAGTACTTTACTGGCGAAGTATAATGCGGATGGGTGTTCAGCAGTTTGCCGTTTTGGTCATAGCTGAGGTCAAAACTTTTTGACGATGCCTTGCCCTTGGTTTCTATAAACACTTCAAAGTTCTCCTTAAAAGCCATTTTTAGCCTGTGCTTCTCCGTCATTATCTCAATGGGGCGGGCAATGTCGTTGTCGTGGAAAAGATTGTAGAGGGTTTGAAAACGGGCAAGGTCGGTGATTTTGCACTCGTTGTTGAACAGCGACAGCAGCCCCAGCGCCTCGAGGATATTGGATTTGCCGGTATTGGGCGGGCCAATAAAAATATTCATCTTGGCGCAGTCGAGCTTGAGCCTTTTAATAGACTTGTAACAATTGATTTCGAGGGTTTTGACTTGCACGTTATAAGCTATTTAGTGAATAGACGTGGTTTGATGGATTTTGTTCAAAAAAGTATGTCTTTGTTTAGCGTGGTTCGATGCCTTCAGTATCGGTTGCAAGGGAAAGGATGGGCTTTCTTTCCAGCACAGTGGGATCCGAAGCTTGGAATTCACGTGACTTGAAGTCGCGGC
>JADMIO011482758.1_pt1 | contig 92915 bp, 80 predicted proteins | sample 8958161 | NCBI WGS metagenome assembly JADMIO01 (sample SAMN16585339, study PRJNA669376) | soil metagenome | isolation source: Crop rotation soil | place: USA: Cullars Rotation, Alabama | collected 2011
AGGTGAGCCAGTGTGATTACATTTGCGGCCTAACTGTGGCCAGTCCAGTTACGCTGGAGTCACTAGTATTTAGGTGACACTATAGAAGCGGCCGCGACAACTTGTCCACGTGGAATTCTAAGCTTAGGATCCCAATGTGCTGGAAAGATAAACAAAAACAAGAGAATAGCTCGATATATCCATATTATCCGCTTGCAAGCAAAACGGAAAAAATACCCAGATGTATGCGATGCATTTAAATAAAAAACCCCGCATAATATACCCGAAAAGATTCAAGAAATAAATTTTATGACATGTGCTTTATTTACAGCTAAGAAAAAAAAAGTTATACACGCCTACCTTCTTTTGGAATTGCTGATTGCCTTAACTCTTGTTACTACGTTTCTCGTTCCTTTTCTCTCTCTTCCCTTTCTGACAATAAAAGAAGAGTTATTGTCTTTGCAGCGCATGCAATTGCAGCACATCGGCGATCGCTCCTTTGCGCTTGTCAAAGAGCATATCTACAAAAAAGAGATTTCTTGGGAACAACTCACAAGCCCAAGAAATAAAAAATTTCTCGCGATTCACGATCGTGTCTTCATTCCAGTGAAAGAAGTAGCTGACCAATCTTTTGAAAGAAAATGCTACGTCTATTCCTCAGGAAAAAAAGATCAAAACAATAAAGAACATCGCATTATCACTGTAGAAGTTTTTTTAAAAAAGATTGCTAATAGATCCTTCTTTACAGCAAAAAAACAAAAAACTCTCAAATTTCGCTATAAAATTTACCTTGCTCCAGAAGATGCTAAAATTTAAAATGCATCTTAAAAATAAATGAAGGTGTTTTCATGCATCATTTAGTACATACATTCGGACATTTCTTAGGAGGAATACTACTCATTGCTGGAACAAGCATCGGCGTGGGCATGCTCGCCCTTCCTGTAGCCACAGCTCCTGGAGGCTTTCTCCCCGCACTTGTGATCTATACACTCTGCTGGTTATTCATGATGTGCACAGGACTCTTAATTCTGGAAGTGTGTACGTGGATGCCCAAAGAGACGAATTTAATCACGTTTACTTTCAAACTCTTAGGAAAGTGGGGAAAAGCTTCTTGCTGGGTTCTCTATCTTTTTCTTCTCTCCTGTTTAATGATTGCTCATATTTTGGCAGGGGGAGATATCGTTGCTCTTTTAAGCGGTGGCTGCCTTGCTAAATCCTTAAGCACCATTTTTTATGTCATTTTATTTCTTCCTATCGTCTTTTTGGGAACTCTGTGGGTGGATCGCTCAAATATTATCCTCATGCTCGGCATTCTGATCACTTATTTAATATTTGTTTTTTCTTCTATTGGACATATTCAATCCGATCTGCTCGCACGCATGGATTGGAAAAAAGGATGGCTTGCATTGCCCGTGTTGTTCACCGCATTCGGCTACCAAATTGTGATACCGACTCTGTTTAACTACATGAAGCGCAATATCGATAGAATGCGCCTTGCAATCATCCTAGGAACAACGATTCCCTTTGTCATCTATGTCATATGGGAACTATTGATCTTAGGCATCGTTCCCTTAGAGGGGTCAGGGGGCTTAATCGAAGCTCTTCACAAGGGAGAAAACGCCATCACTCCTTTGAGTCTTTTTATAGACAATTCCACCTTAAGGGCTGTTGCTCAGGCCTTTGCCTTTTGCGCAATGTCTACTTCCTTTCTGGGTATTTCCATTGCCTTTGTCGACTTTCTCGCCGATGGATTAAAAATGGAAAAAAAGGGGGCAAAAAGAGTTCTTTTATGCGCCTTTGTCTTTGTAATTCCGACATGCATTACCCTTGTCAATCCAAATATTTTTCTCATTGCCCTGAGTTATGCTGGAGGATTGGGGGTTGCCCTACTTTTGGGCGCATTGCCCATCATGATGGTATGGGCTGGACGCTATTATCATAAATACCCCAGAGCCCATCGGCAGCTCTTTGGAGGAAAAGCCATGCTTTCGTTGCTCATGGCTTTTATCGTTTTCGAACTGTGGATGACTTTCTCGGGATAACAAGAACCTTTCTCTTGGCAAAAAGCAGCCTTTTCTTCATTCTTATACAATGATGAGAAAACGTCGTTTTTGTTTTACGCTTCTCGAAGTTGCTATCTCCTTGTTTTTAGTGGGAATACTACTGAGTTTTTTATTTGGTTTTTTCTGGCATATCTCCATATCTAAAAATAAAAATAGGGTTTTAAAGGAAAAAACCTTTAGGCTCGAGCTCTGCTATTTGCGTTTAGATCATCTTTTTTCTCACTTTAATCCAGAAAAAGGCTGTTTTCTCACTGCACTGACACATCCTGAAGCAGTGGGGCCTGCACTTCTGATCTACTCCGATCAGAATACCGATCGCGATAATGCGTATAGCGGCTTCTTGCATAGCATGCTCTATAAGACTCGAGATCATCGCCTGTGTCTTTGCCGCTGGTCACAAGAACGCGTTTCAAAAGTAGATATTTTACTAGACAAAGTCGAAGATGTCTCCTTTGCCTTTTTCTCGGATAATGCATGGATAAGCACCTTGCCTAAAAAGAAAGAAAAGAAAACCCCTATCATGGTAAAAATTTCTCTTCTCCTCGCCGGAGAAGAAAAAGAACATCGCCAGGATTTCATTTTTTCTTTGGGAAGCGAAACCATCTTTTATGAAATGAAAAAACTATGAATATCTTGCCCATTGTCTTCGCTTTTATGCTCATTTTCTCCTTGATAAGTGTAGGCTTTATGCACGAGCACATCTTCACGACTTTAACAGAAAAAAACATCCATAGTTTTTATAAGACAAGTACCGCCGTGAAAAATGCGATCGCAGACAAACACTATCGACGCATTAAAAAAGAATCTTCCTCCTCTAAACCCCAGACATCTTCACAAACGATCAAATCGAATAAAGAATATTTTTCTCGAAGAGACATGTTCCCACCTATGGAAGATTCCAAATTTAATCTCACAGCTCTTCTGGAGACGAAAACAGATTTCAAAACCCATCCTCTCTACGAAACCTGCGCGCGCTTTATGCACATTCTCTATGAACCTCTTTTCAAGGAGGCAAAACGAGATTCTTTAGAATACGCGCTACTCGATGCGATGATCAAAACAGCCCATAAAACAGAAGTCAAACAACTTTCTGATCTCTATCCGAGTTCGCCTGAGCTACACTCTATTTTCTATAAAATGCTAAAGGGAACAAATCAATACAAAGTTCTGGAGAAAAAAGGAATTCCTCCTTTGGAAGATTTCTTTTGCCTGGGCAAATCGGAATCCATTCACTTTGCTTTTGCTTCTACTCCGCTTTTAGAAGCTCTACTTGGAAAAAAAATGGCAACGCGCATCGCTCTTGAAGAAAAGAAAAAGTGGGAAGCAACGGGAAAACAAACGAGCTTAACCCAAGAAGATCTCACCGCACTTCTTGTCACGGATCCCGTGCATAGCACTTTCATTTTACAATTGGGGACTCATTTGAGTTTCTCACAAAAAATGTCAAAGCGCTTCTTACTCGCTGGCCGAGATAAGACCAGCGGACTTGCCGTAAGAAAAGAATTCTAGGCTATTTGTGGAAAGGGGAAAGGCGATGGATGGGCAACACAATGGTAAATGTTGTTCCTTGCTTTAAGACTGAAGACACAGAAATGGTTCCATGGTGTTTTTCGATGATGATCTTCACAATAGATAGTCCAAGGCCTGCGCCTCCCAAACGCCGTGAATGGGCTTTGTTGACTGTGTAAAATCGTTCAAAGACATGTTCTATATCTTCTGGGGGAATTCCAATGCCTTTGTCTGTAATTGCGATATGCGCTTCATCGCCCACTTGATCAATTTTCACAGTAATTCGAGCGGGAGGATGAGAATATTTTGCCGCGTTATCCATAAGATTGATAATGGCCAATTCTAAAATATCTGGGTCAGCATCGACAGTAATAGTGTCCTTGCTTTTTTCAATTGTGATTTTAGCATCTTCATAAATGGATAAGACTACTTGCTTGGAATTCTCAGCTAGAGCAATAAGATCACATTCTTGGAACCGCGACTCGGGCAAGTTTTCAAGATCTGCAAGAGTGAGGAGATTTTTTACAAGATTGTCCATGCGTTGGCAGTTGCGCACGATTTTCTCTGTGATATCCGACACCATTTCTCTCGGCAGTTCGGGAAGATCATGAAGCGTTTCAGCAAAGCCTCTGATAATTGTAATAGGAGTGCGGAGCTCATGAGAAGCATTTGCGACAAAATCTTTGCCCATCTCAAGAACTTTGTAATGACTTGATTTATCTTGTAAAACTAAAATCGCTCCGTTGTGCTGCGGCTTGGGCGCTGCAATCAAGTCCAAATACATCTTTTTTCCATCTGCAATAAAGATGGAATCGGTGAGAATTGTCATCTTTTTCTGACATGTTTCTAAAAGATGGCAGCATTTTTCAAGAAGAGAGCCTCGAGACTTAGAGAGAATGTCTGCAAAGGAGGTTCCGAGGAGATGTTTTCTCGATAGTCCAAGCATTCTACTGCCAATGTAATTGGCATAGCGAATGCGCATGTCCTGATCTACAGCGATAACGCCTTCTCCTAAAGACTCCAAAATGGCTTCCTTTTCATTGCGCTCTTCTACGATATGTTTGATTTGTGCGCGTATGCGTTCCGAAAGAGAGTTTAATGTTTGCGCTAGCTGATAGAACCTATCTTTTTCGTCAATAGATTTGGAAAGCGCAATATGAGAAATAAACTCTTCTTGTCCAGCCTGGTAGGGTTTGATCGCCTTAATAATTTGCCGTATCGGATAATTAATGCGATGGAAAAGAAGAAAAAGACAGCCGCTTAAAAAGAGAAATGTCAAAAGGCTAAAGGATAAAAACCAATGTTTGAATTGATTAGTGAATTGTTCGACTTGATGAAAGGGAAGCGCCGTCCTTAAAATGTAAGGAACTCCCTGAAAATCAAAAGCAATCGTAACGTAGACTAATTTCTGTTTAAAAATAACCGAATCGCCAGTTGAATAGAAAACCCCTTTTTTAAGAGCTTCGAGAACTTCTGGATGATGTACGGGAAAAAAAGGAAGCTGACTTTCTCCAAAAAATTCACCAACCGCAGAATCATAAAGCACATCTCCGGCTGCATTAAACAGAGACACGCGAAAAAAAACATATCCCCGCACTTCTTTAAGCGAGTGAATCATCTCTTTTTCTGACTGATTTTTTTTTATTTGATCAATCAGCAATATCGAATTGACTTTGAGATTATCGTAAACAATTTCGCTGACAGTGTCTTCAATAATAGGATAGACGATCAGCACAAATAGTCCAAAAAGGAGTAAATAGCCTACGATGATTTTTTGACGGAAATTAAGACGCCACTTCATCTTTTAATTCCTTGTACCCGATATAAAATGACAGGAGTGTCAAATCCTTTCAAGGTCATTGGTGGCAATTCTTCATATAGTACAGATTCTTGTACGAGATGTTCATGCAATGTCTCCTTTGAAATGAGAATTTCCATTCCTTTTGCAGCCGAACAGATGCGCGCTGCAAGGTTGACATTGCTTCCAATCACAGTATAATTTAGGCGATTTTCTGCTCCCATATTTCCAACGAGCATCTCTCCTGTATGAATGCCAATTCCCATTTCCACAGGATTTAGTTTCTGCTCAGCCCGCTCTTTATTCCATTTTTTCAACTCAAAGATCATTTCAACTGCGCAAATCACAGCGGAAAGAGCGCTATCTTCTGTAACGATGGGGGCACCAAATAAAGCCATAGCCTCATCGCCGATATATTTATCGATGACACCTTGATGGCGATCGACACAGGCAGAAATCTTTGTCATGCATGTGTTGAGAAGATCGACGACCTGATGAGGAAGCATAGATTGTGTCATGCCTGTAAAATTGCGAATATCGGCAAACAAGACCGTAACGCGTTTTTCTTCTCCTCCTAAATGCACTTTCCCCGCAAGAATTTCCCGAGCTACTTCTTGAGACACAACTTTATTCAATATTCCTTTGACTTTCTCTTTTTCCTTTAATCCTTTGACCATCTCTTGAAAAGAGGATACAAGCATTGCAACTTCATCTTTGCTATGGGAGGGAAGCGAAGGGATTTTAACCTCGTCCAATTTTCCTTCTTTTACTTCCTGTGCAGAATGGGCCAATTGAATAATTGGGGCTGTGATCCCTTTTGCAAAATAGTGCAATAAAATAATAGTGAGAAATAAAAGAGCGAAACCGCTCATTTGAATATTGAAAAGAATGGAATGGGCAACTTGCTGACTTCCTTCTTCTAAACTAAATAATAAGGCAAATTCTTTATCAACCGGATTGAGTAAGACAAAATGCAGATCTAAAGTCGGAAAAGGCATGAGATTCAAAAAGAAAAATTCTTCATCGCTCCAGTGGACTATTCCCATCTTTTTATCCAAAATTTCGGAAAGAACAAGAGAATGTGATTCTTGCATGTAAAATTTTTTCCCACCCGCCCAAAAAGCACTCGCAATCTCTCCCCCAGTCACAAGAAATGCCGTTTGATGCAGTGATAAAACAAGCTGTTCTAATATATCGTCTGCATCGCATGCAAGAGTGAGATATCCTTTTCTCAAAGTATCCTGTACATGCACCGCAAATTCTGCTGTGTTGCCGAGATACACATTGGGGCGATTTACAGGCTTGATGATCGCCATCGCCGTGGCAATGTTGGATTGCACATTTTTTGGTTTATTTTTTGCAAAATACTCCTCATCGTCAAATATCTTTGAAGAAGAAAAAATATCTGTGACATACGCAATGGGCCCTGTATTATACCCTGCTTTAAAAGTGCTCACTCCTGTGGGAGAGGGAAATGCAAATAGATCATCTCCAAATATGCCAGTATTAAATAAGGAAAGCAGCATCCACAAGATATTGATTTCTCCGTTGCGCATAGAGAAATCGTTCATTTTTGTTTCGAGAAATTCTCCCTTAGGAATCAAGGAGAGTATATCTCTTCCAGGAAAAGGATTGGCCAATGATTCTTCCCAACGTCCTTCTTTTGCTATTTTTTTCTGTATCTCACTCTCAGTGATTTTAGGAGGGATTAGCGTTCCATTACTCAAGCCAAGCCGCGCTCTTTCAAGAGCATCCATAAAAGGGATCAAAGAAATGGCGTGTCCTTCTATCCAAGGAGGGGATAAGGAAGGTGCTGCAGAAAATTTTTCGGCTTTTGCAAGAAGCTCCAAAGGAAATAAAAGATACGTTTCAGGAAGAGATGGGCTTAATTCTTCTATCTCTTCTCCATCAAGTCGTTGAGTGGGGTATTCTTGCTGCAGTGCAAAAAGCCGTATTCCAATATAGGCATCAGATGGACAGGTAAATACCCAGGAAAGATCTTCGTCGATAGGTATGCGAAAGACGTGGGCAAAAGGGGGCGATTGAGGGAAAATCACAGCAGTCGGAGTGCTGTCATTAGTGTTTTGGATAAAATCAATCCATCTATTGTTTTCTAACAAATCAGCACAACTGCTCCATGTTCCCCGAGAAGCATTTTCTAGAGTGGGTGCAAATTTGACAAGCTGTGAGCTCGAATGGGATATCCCATTGAGAACAACGTCGATCTTTGCCTGGTTTTCCATCATCTGGTAGATCAAAAACTCAGTCAAGTTTTTAGCGAGAGGCTCTTTAGAACTTAAAATCTTTTGACACAGTTCTTCTTTAGCTTTTTTTAAAGCTCTCTTGGTAACAAAAGTTTCACTTAAATATCCGAGAAAAGCACTCACTACGAATACTGCACTCACCCAAAGAAAAAGGCGATACCGCAAACTCATCTTTATTTCTCCTAAAGTATCTTCATACCAATTACGAGAAATAACCTTAAGAAATTACAGGCGCCTCCTCTGTGTTTGGATAGAAATTTTCGCAGCCCGTTTCTGTGATCATTACCGTGTCTTCATAGCGCACGCCGCCTTTTCCTGAGACGTAGAGACCGGGCTCTATAGTAAATATCATCCCCGGCTGAAGAATGACATCTTTATCTTCTCCATCGTATTTGATCCTTGGAAACTCATGCGTTTCTAGTCCGATGCCATGCCCAAGGCTATGTAAAAATAACGATTCTACGCCAGCTTTTGCCATGACATCTCTGGCAGCGCGATCGAGCATTCCCATGGCAACACCTGGACGACAGAGATCAAGAGCGGCTTGGTGCGCTGCTTTATTGATCGCGTACAACCTTTGCAATTCGGAATCTGCGTTTTTATAAAAAAGAACTCTTGTCATATCAGAATGATAATTTTCCACCACAACTCCGATATCTATTAGAACGATATCTCCAGAGCAAAGAGGCGTATCATCAGCAGAGCGATAATGAGGCATGGAACTGTGCGCCCCAAATGCGATAATCGACTCGAATGCAAGGCCCTCTCCCCCTTCTGTTAAGCAAAAAATTTCAAAGCGCTTAGAGATTTCTTTTTCTGTAATGCCCTCCGTAAGCAAAGAGCAAATGTACTCAAAACCTCGCCACAAAAGCTGTGCGCTTTTTTTCATTTTTTCTATTTCAGACGCATCTTTAATAGAGCGCAAAGTTTTAAAAAAAGCGCTTTTGGACTCCAGTTTTACGTGTAGCTTTTGCAATTTTGCAAATCTGTCATAAGAAGTATGCGCCCCATCAAACCAGAGTGTTTTGCACGCATGTTTGTTTAAAAAAAAGAGCATAGACTCCTCTTTTTCTAATTCTGCTGGCATGGGAGCCTGTTCTTGCGCTATCTGTAGATATCTGCCATCGACAAAAAGGATCGATTCTTTAGAGTGCACAAATAATTTGCCTGCCGAAAGCTGCTGTCCTGTGAGATACAACAAATCTAAAGGATTTTCAACGAGACACATGTCGCAGTGCACAGCGCGCATGCGCTCTTGTAACTGCTGAATTCTATCGTTTTTTTGTAAAGTAATTTTCGAGTTCATTTTTTTTTATGGGGTAAAATGTGAGTTTTCCTTGTGGGCAATGAGTAGGATTATCTGTTTTCATCAATTCTTTAAATACATTTAATCCTTCATGCAATCCAAAACGTTCCTTGCGGGCGCGTACAGAGCGGCATATTTTTTCTGCACACTTTCTCATTTTTTTCTCTGAAGAAGTACATTCGCTTGAAAATCCTGCGACAATCTCAAAAAGCACTGCAAAAACTTGCTTTTCTTCCAAACACAAAGGAATTGCTTCTATAATAAATGCCGCAGGTCCAATCGAGCGCATTTGGATTCCCAATTGATGGAGCTCCTGCAAACACGTCGACAACACTTGTGCTTCTGCTGTGGAACAGGAAAAAGTCAATGGAAGTAATAGTCCTTGCGCTGGAACGCTTGTTTCCTTTGAACGAAGTAATCTCTCAAAGAGAATGCGCTCTTCTGCCGCCAAAAGATCTACCCAAATTATCCCGTCGGAATCAGAATAGACGCTCTTGGCTTCAAGGATGAGATAATGCTCAAAAATCCCAATGGCTTGAATATCTTGCTTTAAAGGGAGTTCTTGTTGCCGCTCTTCCTGCGCACAAAAAAGACGTTCGTTTGTTTGCATGGAAAAAATATCTTTCTCATTGCAAAAAGGAGCGAAGGGTATACAAGGCACCTCTACTTCTGGAGCTGATGGCATCTCTGCCTGTTGCAATGCGAGATTAATCGCTAGGCGCACTTGCGTCTTGATCATCTGCTCATCTCGAATGCGAATCTCTTTTTTTTGTGGATGCACATTGACGTCGATACAAGAAGGTGTCAGAAAAGCGTGGATCACGTAAATCGGGTGCCGATCTGCATCGATGCGCGTTCCATAACCATCGCGAATTGCAAAAGCCAGTGAAGGACAAATAACAGGGCGATGGTTGACAAAAAGATATTGTCCCGATCGATTATAGCGCGCATTCTTAGGACTCCCAATTACCCCATGTAGCGTACAGTCCACTTCTTTAAGGTATACCGTATGCCTATGCGATTGAAAATTCTCTCCCAAAAGATCCTGGCTTCTTTTTTCTACAAGAGACACTAGTTCGACGTTCTTAGCAGCTTTGAGCGAAAAAAGCGTCTGCTGCTGTTGCACAAGCTCAAAGCCTACATGGGGGTGAGCCAGGGCGAGCAAAGTTGTCATGCGCGTGATTTCGGCACTACTTGCTGCAGCTGTTTTTTGAAATTTTTTTCGCGCAGGCACATTGTAAAACAAGGAACGCACTTCAATCATAGTACCTTTAGAGCGAAAAGAAGGCTCCCTATGCGCGATTTTTCCTCCTTCAGTGCAAATACGTATTCCTATATGGTCTTGCACTGCGGTAATCAAAGTCAGTTTCGAGATCGCTGCAATGGACGCCAAAGCCTCTCCGCGAAACCCCATTGTCTGCAGCTGCTCTAAATCCTCAGCGTTTTGAATTTTCGAGGTCGCATAGCGCTCAAGACACAAAAGCGCATCTCGTTCTTCCATCCCACAGCCATCATCGCTGACAATAATTGACTGAAATCCACCGCCCATGATCTCAATTGTAATTTGAGAGGCTCCCGCATCGATAGCATTTTCAACGAGTTCTTTTACGACTGACGCAGGATTTTCTATGACCTCTCCAGCTGCAATCTGATTGATTGTCTGTTCGGAGAGAATGTGAATTTTGCTGCTCATAGATCTTTCTCGAAATAGACTTCCATGTTATACCAGATCCAGAAAATAACGCCATGCCCGCACGTCCTTTTGCTATTTCTGTTGTTAAAAAACTTGTAAACGCAGGTCATATTGCCTATTTTGCAGGAGGATGGGTACGCGATTATCTAATGAAACACCCTTCAGATGACATCGATATCGCCACAAGTGCTTCTGTCGAGACCATTCAAAAACTATTTTCACATACAATTCCAGTGGGCATCTCATTTGGAATTATTATCGTCGTTGAAGGGGGCTTTCACTTCGAAGTGGCCACATTTCGAAAAGAAGCCGGCTATGTCGATGGAAGGCGACCGACAAATGTCGAGAGCGCTACCCCTCAAGAAGATGCCTTAAGGCGCGATTTCACCATTAATGGCATGTTTTGGGATCCTCTTAAGGAAGAGCTTTTTGATTATGTCGGCGGACAGGCTGATCTTAAAGTGGGAATCATTCGCGCAATTGGCAATCCTCATGAGCGTTTCTCTGAAGATCGATTGCGGATGATGCGGGCTGTGCGTTATTCAACGCGTTTTAATTTCCCTATAGAAACTGCTACATTTCAAGCAATCATCGATCATGCGCAAAGTCTTCTCCCCGCCGTTGCCGTAGAACGCATTTGGCAAGAATTTAAAAAAATGTCTCAATTTGCGCATTTTGACAAAGGACTTGTTTTATTGCATAAACTTGGACTGCTTCAAACTATTTTTCCCCATCTCAAAAATATTCCGATTGAAGAGATAGAAAAGCGCACTTTTTTTCTCAATTTTTTTCCTAAAGGGGCTCCAACTATTTCCGAGCTGTTGGAACTTTTTCCGAACGACTCGCTCGAAGAACTCTTAGCTACTTGCGATTATTTAAAGCTCTCTAAACACGAAAAAGACCTTGTCATTTTTTTACACCGCGCCCAAAAACTTTTTGAAATGCCGCAAGAGTGGTTAGACAAAATGGAAAAAATTGAATGGGCTCATTTTTATGCACATCCACATGCAGAACTTGCAATACACATCCGCCTAGCTCATTTGACTACAGAAAAAGGAAAACAATTTTTGGAAGCACACCTTAGCGCCAAACAACTTCTTACATCTGCCGTCTCTCGCATTATCTCAGGAAAACCCATTATCAATGCGGAAGCTCTCATGCGCGAAGGTGTTTCCCCTGGAAAAACTATGGGGCTTTTACTGAAAGAAGCTGAGAGAATTTCTGTCAATCAAAACATAGAGGACCCTCAGTTTATCATTAAACTGCTAAAAAATTCCCCCATCTGGCACAATAAATAATTTTTAATAAACGATGCCTAACTCTTCATGGTGAAAAGACCTTTTATCATTCTCGCAGTATTGCTGCTTTTTCTCTTTTCCCTTTTTCTTGGAATTGATCGCTTCATGCATAGCAAATCGCAGCATTTTTCTTTTTCACAAATTGCTGCGTTTCAAGAAAATCTTCAATACAGTCTCCCTGCACTAGATGCAGAAGAACAAAAAAAGCTCGACAAAATTTTAAGTCAGAACTTTATCTTTTTTGCAAAGGGATCACATGCCTATCTCTTCCTCTCAGAAGATCACAAGTATATCCTTAAGCTTTTAAAACAAGACACACTGCGCCCTAAAAGTTGGCTGGCTTATATTCCTGCTTCTTTCAATCCTTATTATCACGAACATCGTCAGAAATTAAGGAAACAAAAAAAAATGTTTAGCGCGTATAAGACAGCTTATACAGAATTAAAAGAAGAAACCGGTCTCATTTACATGCACATCAATCCTACTCGCACGCTCAACAGAAAAATCACGCTTTGTGATAAACATGATAAACAGCACACAATCGATCTTGATAAGACGAGTTTTTATCTTCAAAAAAAAGCGCGACTCATTTATCCGCGCATTTCAGAGCTTATGCGCCTTGGGGATATTGAACATGCTAAGAATATTATCTCCTCTGTTTTTCAACTGATTGAATATCTCGGCAAAAAAGGAGTCATCGACAACACTCCAACACTGTATAAAAATTTTGGCCTCATCAACGATAAAGCAGTGCACATCGATATACGAAAATTAAAAATTAATCGTTCTCATATTCACGATGAATGCTATAAACAGCAAGTTGCAACTCTCACAGAAAGCTTTAGGCGCTGGATTGAGAAACACTACCCAGAGCTTCTGGACCATTTCGATGCAAAGCTCGAAGAAGTGATACGACCCTCTTAAAATTCTACGCGAAGCGCCTCTGTGTCCTCCGTGCTCTCTAGTGAGCGAAGCGAGATGAACCCCTAAAAAGCTACAAAGTCGAGAGGTTATAGTTCATGAAGATCAGGCTCACGAGATAGAATTAAACCAAGGAAACTCGCAGTTGTTTTCCCAAAGCTGAGCTAGCAATTACTAGAGATTTAAGAGTACAAGTTTTTTTTGGATCAAAAATACGATTCACCGCAGCACGACTAGTATGCATTTTTTTGGCTAACTGTGTTTTGGTCAATTTTTGCTTTTTGAGTTCTTGTTCTAGCTGAAATGCAATCACTCTTTTTACAGCTTCGGCGTTGCATTCTTCAAATAGACCCTCTTCTTTGAGAAAGTCATCCAAGCTAGAACCTTTGTGTTTATTTCTCATAATTCCTCACTCCGCTTGTACTTTTTGGCTCTTTTTCTTGCTAGGTTTAATTCTTCGTTTGGAGTCTTTTGAGTTTTTTTGATAAATCCATGAAGAAGTACTATTTCTCCATCACACATAATAAAAATTATCCTAGCGATCCCATGAAGAATATGCGAGCGAGCTTCCCATAATCCTCCACCCAGGCTGCGCACAAGAGGCATGCCTAGCGGCCATCCAATCTGAATGGTGCGCAAGTCATTTCCAATGCGTTGCCTATCCTCTTTTGTCAATGAAAGTAGCCATTTTCTTACCGGTTCATTTCCCTTAGCATCTTCTTGATAAAAGATTACAGGAATGGGTTCCGGAAGCATAATTTCCTTTGTACTCGAAAAGTAGATAATAGTGTATCAAAATTGATACATCCTTACAAGATCAAAACTGTTCTTGATTGAGCAAGAAACTGCTTTTCAAAAAAATGATCATGGGTTGCAATTTTTGTTGCAAAAACAGCAAAAAATCGTTCCGAAAAGCGACAAGCCTCAAGTTTTACAACTACCTCATTCATCTGAGATATTTATCGATAACCAGGTGCGCTTCTTCCTGCAAAATAAGCGTGAGTTCTGGATAAAAATCTTCTGCCCAATGGGCCAGTCTTTCAGTTGCGCGCAGTATCTCTTTTTGGAAATAGTGCGGATATTTTAAAGACTCGTCTACAAAGAGATTGCCGCAATCGATAAAAATTGCGCGTCCATTGACAAAACCCAGGTTGTTTCTAATTCCTGTGTCTTGATCCCCAAATCCCTGTCTACACCGCGCAGCGATGAGTTCCAAAAAACTGCGCACAGCTAGATGTAACTCGTCTTCTTTTTCACTATTTTTGAATCTGAAAAGAAAATCGCAAATTCTCTCCGCTTTAAGTTGCACTACAAATTCTTTGCTATCGAGATCTACAAAAAATTTTTTACCCCCATAGCCAATGAGCATCACCTTTGATTTAAGATCTCGCGTCTTATTTAGATGTAAAAAAATGATTCCACTTTCTTTGGGCAATTGTTCATAGGCGTATTTAAAACTTTTAAAAGTATTTTCAAAAAAATGCTGCTTTTTCTCCACATTGTCCAAGCGATATTTTTCAAAAAGAGAAAAAGGAAAGTCCGTCAACCAATTTTTTGGCAGAAGTTTGTGCATTTTAAAGAATTTAAGCACGTATTTATTATCGGCACTAGCAAACGCATAACACTGATTTCCAGACCCCAGATAATAAAAAGTTTGTGTGAATACATTTTTCACTAAATGTTCTTTTTCCTCAGCTTCAACAGAGCGTGTTTCCCAAATTTCATTGTAAGGCAATTTTGAGGAGATCTTTTGCACGCTAAATCCCTTTTTATAAGAACAGCAAAAAAGACCAACCCCCATAAGGATAAGAGGAGCCATAATCAAAAAAATCAGAAAAGCTAAATACGTGCTCTTTTTTTGCAACTTCATAGAGAATTTTTGATGTGTTAAAATTTAAATTTTCACATGCAGTTATAACAAGATTCATTCAATTGTGTACAGCGTTTTTAGGTTGAAATTTTTTTATATAATTTCATATAATTAAACGACTTTTTTATAAAAAATGGAGCAAAAATGGCGATTCCAGATCCTGTGTTTAATAGAATACCTGTAACATTAAAAGAAGAGCACGATCGTTTCTTTTATGAAGCACATCCGGATCGTATTCGCGTTTATGCTCAGACCGATTTAATGCATTTAGTCCATTTGGCAAAAGGAGCTGTGCATACGTTTGATCGATGCAATCCCATTTCGGATACGTGGCATGGAGATTGGAATACATGGCAGGGGCCGGGTGCCGATACAGCCACAGTGATTGCCGCAAGACAATGGCAATTAGATCGCCTTTCCGATGTGAAGCAGCGCATTGCTCAAGCAATAGTCCATAAAAGAGATTATTACGAAAATACTACACTCGGCAAAATTGTGAAATTTGTTTTAAAATGCCTGTGCATGTGGAATAACGGAAATACTGCTGCAATCACCAAGGCCGAAGATTTTTTGCTATATTGGGATTCTCGCGTTCCAGTATATAAACAAGATGGAAAGTACACTTCGCGCTATTTCTGGCCCTTAGTGCCTGTCTCTTGGGTACAAGAAAAATTAAACACGGGCAATTTTTATAATTACACTCCTAATCGAACCATTGAAATTAAGGGAATGTTATACGGACAGAGAATAATCAACGGCAATTTTCAAGCTTTACCTCCTGGTTTTGTAAGAGTTTAACCTTCATGTCAAAAGACTTGGTCAGTTTACAACACCCTTTGGTAAAACACTTAGTGAAGCTGCGAGAAAAAAGAGAGTACAGATCTCATTGCAATAGTGCACTGGTATCCGGCATTAAACTGATAGAGGAGCTCTCTTGCTCTCATCGCTTTAAAGCCGTAGTAATAGAAAAAGAATATACCCCTCTTTTCCCTATAAATGCAGATCAAGTATATGTTGTGAGCCGCGCTCTATTGAAAAAAGTGACGGGACTAGTGAATCCAGAGCCTATAGCTGCTGAAATCTCATTGCCTGTCCAAGCAAATTTACATCAAATGGAATATCTCCTTATCCTCGACGGCATCTGCGATCCAGGAAATATGGGCACATTGCTGCGCACGGCACTCGCTATGGGTTGGCAAGGAGTTTTAATTACCCCTGGAAGCACGGATCCATTCAATGAAAAAGCCATTAGAGCTGCGAAAGGGGCTTGTTTTAAAATCCCCTTGAAACAAGCTTCTTGGGAAGAAGTGCATTGTCTATTAGACGCCTTTGAAGGCCCTATTTTTGCTGCGGATATCCATGGTGAACCGATCAAAACTTCTAACGCTCTTCCTTGCGCATTGGTGCTCGGCAACGAATCTATTGGATTGAGCGAGCAGATCAGGAAAAAAGCAAAAACAATTGCGATCCCCATGGAAAAAGAGATGGAATCGCTCAATGTTGCTTGTGCCGGAGCTATTCTCATGCACCTTCTCAAGGAGGCTAATGACCTCTGAAAACAATTATTTAGACTTTGAAGAAGATTATTTTTCGCAAGACTCCAGAACGTCTCGCAAAGAGAGAAAACGCATTTCCAATAAAGATCGCTCCAAATTTAAAAAATCAGACCAAGATCAACTGAAAAAACAAGGAAGCGATATAGATACTTCTTCCTTATCTAGCGGTCGCATTTTAGCTATCGCCGCAGATGGAATCCTTGTCGATTGTGAAGGTCAAGAATTCATATGCACTTTAAAAGGAGCATTAAAAAAAGAAAAAAATCAGCTGAAAAATTTAATTGCCGTCGGCGACATTGTATGGTTTGAAGAAAATGCACCTTTAAGAGGTAGCATTGTAAAAATCCGAGAGCGCACATCGATCTTATCTAGAGCCGATAATTTATCGCGCATAAAAGAACAACTCATCGCTGTCAATGTCGACCAGGTGATTATTACCTGCTCTGTGGTTGCTCCTCCCTTGAAACTTTCACTCATTGATCGCTACATTATCGCCGCAAAAAAAGGCAATATGGAGCCGATCCTCGTGATTAATAAAATAGACCTTTTGCAAGCAGCGAATGGTTCAGAACTGCTCGAAACAGAAAAACAGCTATTTGAAGAGTTTTTGCGCATTTATCGCTCTTTGAATCTTACTATTATCGCTACAAGTGCTGAAACCCAAGAAGGAATAGAGGATTTAAAAGCAGTTATGCGCGGAAAAACTTCTGTCTTTTCCGGCCAATCAGGCGTGGGAAAATCCCGCCTAATTACCCTTATCACAGGTCTTGCACTGCCAACAGGAGAGATCGTAAAAAAAACATTAAAAGGATCCCACACAACTACAACGACGCATCTGATCCCCTTTGGACACAATAGTTTTTGTATCGATACACCTGGAATTAAAAGTTTTGGACTTTGGGATTTAAAAAACGAAGAAATTAAGGAATATTTTTCTGAAATCGCTGAAAGTAGCGCTCAATGTAAATTTCTAGATTGTCTTCACCTCAATGAGCCGGATTGCGCTGTCAAAAAGGCTGTTGAAGAAGGGAGAATTTCTCACTTGCGCTTTGATTCCTACTGCGCTTTAATGGCTTCTTTTGACGAAGAACACGGACGACGCTAATCTGTTTATGTCTAAAATTCGCTCTATTCATGCATTGGAAATTCTCGATTCCAGAGGAAATCCCACCTTAGAAGTCATCGTAAAAACTGAAGAGGGCTTCTGTGGAAAAGCCGCTGTGCCCTCGGGAGCCTCTACAGGAGAACACGAAGCTGTGGAACTGCGCGATGGCGATCCAAAGCGCTATCTTGGCAAAGGCGTATTAAAGGCGATTTGCAACGTTAACGGCCCTCTATCCCAACTCCTTATCGGAAAAAACGTCTTTGATCAAGAGAGAATCGACCAATTGATGATCGAGCGCGATGGAACTCTCAACAAAGCAAAAATCGGAGCTAATGCCATTCTGGGTATCTCTCTTGCAGTTGCCAAAGCCGCAGCACAAGCAAAAAAACAGCCGCTTTATATTTACCTTAGCAAAGACAAAGCGCTTTCGCTCCCCTGTCCGATGATGAATATTATCAACGGAGGCGCACACGCTGACAATCTCCTAGATTTTCAAGAATTCATGATTCGTCCCATAGGAGCTCCTAATTTCAGGGAAGCCATTCGGTGGGGAGTAGAAGTGTTTCATCATCTTAAAATGCTCTTGAAAAAGGCAGGTCATGTGACATCTGTTGGAGATGAAGGGGGATTTGCCCCTCGTCTGCATTCTAATGAAGAAGCTCTCGATTATATTTTAAAAGCGATAGAGAATGCGGGATATCAACCAAAAACGGATTTTACCATCGCATTAGATTGCGCCGCTTCTGAGTTTTACGATCATAATTCACAGCTTTATATCGAAAAGAAAAAAAAGACAGTAAACCAGCCTTTTGTTCAAAGATCATCCCTTGAGCAGATTGATTATTTAAAAAATTTATGCGCCACCTATCCCATAGATTCTATTGAAGATGGCCTTGATCAGAATGATTGGAAAGGATGGACCTCTCTCACAGAAAGCTTAAAACATGTACAACTTGTAGGAGATGACATTTTCGTGACAAATCCTCATTTTCTCAAAAAAGGCATCGCTACCAAAGCAGCCAATGCCATTCTAATCAAAGTCAATCAAATTGGCACCCTTACTGAAACACTGGCAACTATTGCTTTGGCTAAGCAAAATGACTTCGCAACGATCATCTCTCATCGCTCCGGGGAAACAGAAGACACCACCATCGCAGATATCAGCGTCGCATTGAATTTGGGACAGATTAAAACTGGATCTCTATCTCGCAGCGATCGCGTCGCAAAATACAATCGCCTTTTGGAAATTGAGGACGAGCTTGGAAAAAAAGCGCAATATGCTCCAAGAACTATTTAAGGAGCGAAAATGTGTTCCAGAGCACCGCCAAATTGCTCCTTTAAAGAATTCACATCGTGAGGAACGACTTCATCATGGATATTTTTCGTCGAAAGAATGCGGATCCCCTTTGCATTGAAAATTTTTCTTTCATCACTGAATGTCGCTGTTAGTTTTTCTTTTCCGTTGTGAATACAGAATTCACAAGGACTGCGACTCGCATTAAATCGCGCCATGATTGTATAGGGCCAGCGATTTGTGCGGAAGATGGATTGTCCTTGCAAGACGTCAATCATACAATCTTCTTCGGTTAAATAATGAAAAAGCGTGGGGAAGATATCCATATGGCAACTCATCGCAGAGTGCTTCTTTTTTTCAAATGCGTTAGATTTACCTAATTTATAATAGAGAGGAATATGTGTTTGAGGATGGCTTAAGCTCGAAGCGTGAAAAAGGTGACCCTGCTCATAGAATTCTTCTCCATGGTCCCCTGTAAAGATAACAACTGCCTCTTCTCCTTGTTTATAAGAATTCAGCGTATTCATAAAAGCACCAAAAAGAGAATCGACAAAAAATAGCGCATTGCGATAGCGATTTTTGATTTTTTCCAATCCAGAATTCGTAAATGCGGCTTTGATATAATTGATCTTTTCATCACAGGGCTGAAAAAGAGCCGGAGTATCTTTTGGCCAGCTATAATCCAAGTGAGTCGAATCTAAAAAAACAATAAACAATCTCCCGCCTGGTTGTTCTTTCATCTCTTTTGTCACCATGTCCATAACTTTTTTATCCCTGACGCAAGGGATATCAGAGTCTTCTTCAAAAGTAACCAATCGATCTGCCAGGTATCTCTGTTCTCCAAAAATCAATTGATCCATCTTGTAATAGCCCAATCGCGCCGAAGAATAACAAAAGATCTTGTACCCGATGTTTTTTAAAAGCTGAAGAGAAATGCTCCCACCTTTCCATTGTTCAGGATGAATTTGTCCCCAATAAAAAGGATATTGAGAGTAAAACAATGAAAACCAGGAATTTTGTGTCGCATTTGCATTCGCTAGAGCTAGATCAAAGGAGATATGTTCTTGTTTAAATTTATAAATATTTGGAGCTTGTACAGAATCGATATAATCTTCTCGCAATGATTCGACAACAAAAAGAAAAATATCGGGCTTCCTTTTTAAAGCAACGACTTGTGATGTGCCTTTTTCTAGGCGTTCTTCTTGAGCTTGAGGCGCCTTAAGAGGATGTGCTAAAGGGAGATATTCTTGGCCTTGATGAAGAAAAGTGCTCTTCCATGGCAAGGTTTTTTGATAGCGATCGAATTGACTACAAGATGTCCACTTATGCGTAGAATAATCCCAACTCATCAGAAAAAGACATAGAGTGCATAAAGTGGCGGCAAGAAGAGGATAATGAACAACAAAGGGGCGAAGATTTGTCCAACGTTCAGTAATCTTATAGAAAAAAGCTCCTGAAATGAGCACTCCAAAACCAAGAAGACCAGAAAAAATCCATATGATCAGTGAGACATTGCTCGCATACAGTAACTCTAAAAAATTCTGTGGGCTTTCTGCTGAAATAAAATTAAGTGCATACCAAAAAGACATGCCCATAAAACGCACGAGCGGAAAATCGATCACATGAGTAAGTAAGAAGAAAAAGACAAAAATCGAGTAAATCGCCATTGCCTTTGTCCGAAAAAAAATATTAATGGCATTGGCAAATAAAATGAGAAGTAATGTCTCAATAGCGCATTGAATAATCGCATAAGAAAGGAAAAAATAGCGTGAGAAAGTAAATTCTGATTCGATTAAAAAAACATGATATACATGAATCAGAGAAATGACAAAAAAATAGAAACCAAAAAACAAATAGTTGATCGATATCTTTGCCAAAGAATTTAGGTCATTTTCTTTTGCAAGCGACATTGAAATACTTTGGTCACCACATGTTTTCCCACTCTTTAGATGGGATCAAATTAATTTTTAATATATAATTTGTTTTATGAGGAAAACTGCATATCTGGTCAATCAGAAAAAGAAATTATCTTTGAGCTGTGAGATAATCGTAGAGATCGCTTTCTGTTGTGAGCAGTAAGCTGCGAAAGACATAGCAAATTTCACTCATCTCATCAATGATGTTCACATCTCCCATCCCTGGCAAGCAAATCGCAGTTGGATTTTGAGGAATTTCCCTAGATTTTAAAATGTGAATTCCGCGCATATAATCGGGAAGGCTAAAGCCTTCTTCCTTGACGCGAAAATAAATCAATTCTCTTTCGTACAGTAACGCTTGAACTGCGTAAAACAATCCCCGACTTCCCTCTGGGGGATTTCCAAAAATATCCGACAATTCGCATAGAGAATGACAAATGACCGGGGTACAAAAATTCCCTCTTTCCGCTTCGCCAAATAGAAATATTAAATGACGCATAGAATTTCCTTTGCCTTCTTCATTATATCATAAAGTAATTATTTTAATTCCTTCTCTTTAAAAACTTGCGATTTTTTTTATAAGTAATTTAAAATTAAGAGATTAGATTAAAATTTGCGCCGAAAAATAATAAAGTGAGTTGATTTGAATTAAACTATTCTATATACATCTGCTTAATTTTTAGGATTTTAAGGAGGAAAAAATGACGTTGATCAATTCACTTTTATATGCTCTTGGAGTCTTAACTCTCTCTTATCTGACCCCTTTAGATTCAAATGTAAAAGAATACAGTGACACGCAAACGTCTCATGTACTTTGCAATGGGGTAAAGGCATTCTTCCAAGAAAATCCTTATTCAAATCAATTCGCCTCTGTCCGCGTTGCACTGCGGACGGCTTGTGACAGACAATGTCTATTTACCCTTGAGACGACTTCTAACAACAGCACATCGATCGACGAATTTTTTTCCGATTGCACATCTAAAATAACCCATTTCATAGAAGGTAAAGCCAATGATCTTTTGGGCAGCTTTTCAGGACTCCAAGAGCTAGTCATTTTCGCAGTTGGGGATTTTTCTGCAATAGATGTGCCAGGCATTATCGAAAAGCATTTTACAAAATTTTCTCTTTCTTCTCCTGAACCTTTAGCACAATCCAACGTCTTTGAAACTCATCCGACAAGATCAAAGACAAGCGTTAATATTACTTATCCTACTACACAAACAGATGCTTTGACCGCATGCTCTAATCTAGATTATGCTAATCGATCGCATTGGGCATTTGATACAGCGACAGAAGAACCCTGTATTTTTTTTGCAGATAATATGTTTCCAAAAGAAAATCTCACGCGCTTAATTGATACAAGCAATCACCCTTCCGTTGAGCTGTTCTATCAACTTCCTTTAAGTGAAAGAGAACAAAGACAGATCGCCGAACTGATGAAAACAATCGGTGAAAAAAACATCTGGGGATTGCTGTTTAGAAAAAGAGAAGTGGAAAAAATGGGCAAAAAAGTAAATCACGTCCATCCCATGCGCTTTATTAGCCATATCCTCGGGGATCCAAAATTAAGAAAACATTTAAAAGAGGTAAAAAACAGCTCCTTTAAATGGGATCATTTCATCGACGGCTTTGCAAAGAGAATGAAAGAAGAAACGCATAAGCAAAATATCACGGCTTATATCCCTGGAATGGCTCATTATTTGCAAGTTGATCCGGAAGAAATCGCCGCTTTTATTCAGAAAAAGGACTACGAAGGTCTTGTAAAAGCTTTGCTGTAAATCGAAACAACCAGGATTCGCCTGCGAAGCAGGCGAATTTTGAAGAAAAGTTCTAGAGGTAGTTACAAAACTCAGAGTTCGTCAATTGGCCAAAAAGCCCCGAAAATCGACTGAACCTGAGTTTTGCAACTACCTCTCTATCTTATTTGAAATAGTGCGCAAGTCCCTCTGCGTCAGGTTTTAATCCTTTTGCACCTACTTTCCAGTTTGCAGGGCATACTTCTCCATGCGTTTCGTGGAAAATCAAAGCGTCTAGCATGCGAAGCGTTTCATCAACGGAGCGCCCTAATGGGAGATCGTTAACGAGCTGATGGCGCACAATGCCTTGTTTATCGATAAGGAAAAGTCCGCGATAAGAAATACCGTTTTCGTCATCGAGAACGTGATACTGCGTAGAGATGGATTTGTTGAGATCCGAAATGATTGGATAAGAAATGCCAGCAATTCCTCCTTTAACTTTAGGAGTATTTAACCATGCCAAATGCGTATGCCAACTATCCACAGAACATGCAACTACTTCTGCTTGTCTTTTTTTAAATTCTGATAGTTTCTCTTGAAATGCGTGCAACTCTGTCGGACACACAAAAGTAAAATCCAAGGGGTAAAAGAAAAAAACGACGTAGTGATCTAAATAATCGCTTAAGGAAAACTCCTCTACGATTTCTCCCTCTACAACTGCTTTTGCTTTAAAATGCGGGGCTTTTTTCCCTATTAGTAGTGTATTTGCCATAAGTTATGCCTCTAAATAAATATTTCATGAATAGACCTCTTTCTTACCTAAGCTTCTGGCGATTTTGGGGTCTAATATCTCGCAATCCACTGCTCACGTCCAATTGTCGTCGGCTCGCCATGGCCTGGATATACTTTTGTATCTTTGGGAAGATCAGCCAACTTTTTTAGCGACACCCCCATCAAATGAGGACGCGCTGTGGGAAAGCTCAGGTTGCCGATGGTGCCTCTAAAAAGAGTATCCCCAGAAATCAACGTTTTCTCATGCGCTAGATAAAAACACACGCCACCTGGAGTATGTCCGGGTGTATGAATAACAACAATATTTAACTCGCCCAGTGTAATGACTTGTCCTTCCTGTAAATACTCATCCGGCTTCACTCCTTTTACAGGAAAAAAGAGCGGAAGTCCATCTGCACCTGGCGATTCTAGATTTTCCGCATCTTCGCGATGTATATAAACAGGAACGCGCAATTTTTCTTTTAGCAGAGCAATGTCTGCGATGTGATCCCAATGCGAATGCGTCAACAAGATCATTTCTATCTGCAGGTGAAGTTCTTTTGCGCGATTGATGAGAATTTTTGATCCCAAAGGGACATCGATCACAGCTGCCCGCTTTGTTTTTGAGCAGCCTAAAAGATACGCATTCGTATCCGCTGGCCCTAAAGGAAATACTTCCAAGATCATTATGTTACCGAGATAAACGCACCGGAGAGGATTCGAACCTCTGACCTCCCGGTTCGTAGCCGGGTACTCTATCCAGCTGAGCTACCAGTGCATCTGGCCAATAATCATCCTGTATTCACTCATTTTCAGCAATCTTTTTTGTTTGTTAATCAGGTGACTGAGGGTGTGCGAGGACCTCTTAAGATATAATGAGGGATGTGTCCAACAGCATGTGGATTTTCATACGGAAAGGGTTTATCCACCACATATTCGCTATTATCGAATAAAGTTCTGAGATAATTGCGAGTTTGTATCAGCGTTTTATTGAGATACTGCTGTCTAAGACCCTGCTGATCGAGTGCGGTAGCATATTCCTCCAGCGGTATTAGCGTCGCTGCCGCTTTATAAGCATGTGGATCCAGCCTATCCCTTGTAACGTAGAAAATTGCACCAGGCCAGCTTTCTGTTATTATTGTTGAAGTCGGAAGGGGTTTAACAAGGCTGCCTAAATCCCTCCAGGGATCATCACCTAGGAATTTAATGGTTGAGTAATCAACTACGACCTTATCAAAGAGTTTTTCAATTTTTTGCCGTTGTAATCGATCATTAAAATCCATGCTTAAATGCAATCTTCCTGCTGGAACATGATCACAAGGCTCTATATCTAAGGACACCCAAGTTTCGTTAGGATTAGCTGGCAAAGATTCCCGAGGAGTACGTCCAATAAATAGACATAACCTGTTATTAACGCCCTTCACCTTATTAATCGTTTGATCTAAATCATACCCTGGTTCAGGCTGTAGTTGTCGATTTTGTGGCTGAACTTCTGGAGGGACCCGTCCCTTAATTCTTGCTTGATATTTCCATACTGCAGTTGCAAGATAGAAAACTGAAGCAATTCCCAATGTAGCAATTCCTATTAGAACAAAGAGAGCTACTCCAGCAACTCTTTTTTCTATAGATTGATCGATAATCTGATTTGAATTACATGGATGTATTAAATGTTCTGTACTTGTCGCAATCTTTAAAACTTCTAAAATCATAAATCCATCATTAAATAAGAGCTAATATACAGAAATTCATATAATAAATCAATAACAATTCTGTATGCCCAAGTTTTGACTTTGCTTTGGTATATAATAAAAATTCGAAAACAGCCATTTAAAATTGCTATCGGTTATACTTTGCCTATGGAACAACATCTTCTTTTTTATCTTCACCCTTCGTCCTCTATTAACGACGCATTAAAAGAATTGGAACATGCTCATTTTTCTAATATTTATTACATTGAAGATAAAACCACTCAAAGGACATCTATCGGCGGCCGGGGAAAACAATCTTCTCTTTTTGAGCACGTTATCTTTGAAAAAGTTGTGGAAGACAGTATCGATTGGCAAGCCCAGTGGGCAGCTTTTTCTCCGGATTTCAGAAACGACGCAGTACATCTAGATCTTAGCTCCAACACTTCTCCTTTGCTTCTTTCTCCTGGGCCTGGCTTCGGAGATCTTTCACATCCGACAACGCGCCTTGTCTTAAAGTTAATGACTGCACACCTTAAGGATGCGACCGTCATCGATATCGGCTGTGGAAGTGGCATCTTGTCCCTCGCAGCGATCCGCTTAGGAGCAACCCGTGCCGTTGGCCTTGACATTGATCCGCAAGCAATCACACATGCACGTCATAACGCCACCTTAAATCACCTGGAAGATCGCACCTTTTTCGTTCACGAGTTGCACGAAAAACTGCTTGCACCAAATCCTACTCTTCTTATCCTGATGAATATGATCTCCTCCGAACAAATGCACGCTTGGAAGGCCTATCCCCTGTTACATAGGCAAACAGCTCTCATCATCACCTCAGGAATTCAAGCCTCAGAGCACAAGAGCTATCTCAATTTTGCACAAAAATGCAATTGGCAGCTGCTCGAAGAGAGCGAAGAATCAGAGTGGTTAGGTTTTTGTTTTATTCAAAAGACAGAGACCGTCTCTAGAAAATGAAAATCTATTTTGATATAATTTTCTCAAGCTGACGGCAAAAGCCAGGTAAATATTCTTTTATAGTTTTCCATACCACATCATGATCTACATCGAAATAAGCATGAATCAAACGATTTCGCATACCAATGAGCTGTTTCCATGGAATTTGTGAATATTGATTTTTTGTTTTCAGAGAAATTTTTCCTGCAGCCTCTCCTATGATTTCAAATTCCCTGACAATACCAGAAATAAGTAATCGATTATTGTCTAAACTGCTTCGTCTTTTTCCTTTAACAAAAACCAAAATAGCCATTGCCGAATCATACATGTGCTTTAGTCTTATCAAATCTTCATCTCGCATAGACTATCTTAGCTTTAGACAACACCTCGTTTCGAAAATATTCGCTTAAATCATTGGGAGTTCTAAGATCGACCTTTCGTCCCATTATTGAACTTAATTCAAATTCCATTTCCGCAAAATCAAGAAGATTAGGGACATGTTTTTTTTCAAATTTAATAAGCACATCAATATCACTAGAATCAGAAAAACGCGCTGTCAATACTGATCCAAATAAAGCAAGAGAACTAATATGGTGCTTTTTGCAAAACAATCCAATTTTTTTTTTATTTATAGTTATACCCAAACAACTTGAAAATTTGGTTTTTGGCTTCATTGGCATCCTCGCTTTTTGATGCACAAAAAAGGGGCCATATTTATCTCCGAATATTGCCCCCTTTTTTGTGCATCAAAAATCAAGGCGCCAATGCACCCAAAACTCCAAATTTTCAAGTCGTTTGGGTATAATGGAAGCTTACTCAAGACGTCCTCAATGAATTTTTAATCATTTCAAGTTAACTATAAATCCGCTCTTCTTTTTTTGTATATATATACCCAAACGACTTGAAAATTTGGAGTTTTGGGTATATGGCAAAAACATACCTCATGCACTTAAGCAGCGCATGAGGCTTGATTCATTTGGTGTCGCAGGACTTTTTTTCCCCGCAAGGACAGCAGGAAGAATCTTGTTTTGATTTGTAGTCAGTGAGATAAAAGCCATCTCCTTTGAACTGAAAGAGAGCACTTCCGCCGCCAATTCCTCTTTTAAGCGCATCTTCTGCACAGTGAGGACAGGTGATCAGCGGAGCGTCCGTAATCTTCTGAAAAGCATCAAACTCATGACTACATCTGGTACAGCGGTAGGGATAAGTTGGCATATTACATGTCCATGCCGCCCATTCCACCCATCATGCCACCCATTCCTCCCATGCCGCCCATACCCATACCACCCATTCCTCCTCCCATACCATCCATTGGCATAGCAGTTTTAGATTTCGGCTTGGGTTTTTCCGTAATGATGGCAGCGATAGTGATCAAAAGACTAGCAACTGATGCAGCATTCTTCAAAGCGCTTTTTGTAACGAGTACGGGATCAATAACACCATCTTTAATCAGATCTGTAAAGGTATCTGTGAGGCCGTTATAACCCCAGGCACCTTCTTTTTCAAAGATCTTCTCAGCGATGAGATTTCCCTGCTTGCCACAATTATTAGCAATAGCTGTAGCTGGAGCAAAAGCAACCTCTCGGATGATATTTACGCCGATCTGCTCATCTCCTTCAAGCTTTAATTTATCGAGTGCGGAAACAGCGCGAAGCAGTGCAACACCGCCACCGGGAACAATGCCCTCAGCTACGGCAGCTCGCGTCGCATGCAATGCATCTTCTACACGCGCTTTCTTTTCCTTCATCTCAGCTTCTGTCGCAGCACCGACATTAATAACCGCAACACCGCCGACGAGCTTAGCTAAACGCTCTTCAAGCTTTTCTCTATCATAATCTGATTTACAGTTGGCTATTTCGGCACGCAGCTGTGCGATGCGCTCTTGAACTCTCTTGGAATTGCCAGCGCCATCGACAATTGTTGTCTCCTCTTTAGAAATTTTAATTTTCTTCGCTTTGCCTATCACTTCCAGACCCACATCATCTAAACGCAAGCCGAGATCTTCTGTAACGACAGTTGCACCTGTTAGAATAGCCATGTCTTCTAAAATGCTTTTGCGTCGATCGCCAAATGCAGGCGCTTTGACAGCACATACAGGAAGTCCAGCTTTTAATTTATTGACAACAAGCGTTGCTAGAGCTTCTCCATCAACGTCATCTGCGATGATTAAAAGAGGTCTTTGCCCTTTTTCCATGATCTTTTCGAGAATAGGAACCAGTTCACGAGCATTTGAAAGTTTTTTGTCCGTAATAAGAATCAAAGCATTATCGAATTCAACGCTCATTTTCTCAGCATTTGTGATGAAATAAGGAGACACATATCCTTTATCAAATTGCAGCCCTTCAACAACGTCTAATGTCGTATCAATGCCTTTTGCTTCTGCTATCGTAATGGTGCCATCCTTACCTACTTTTTGCATTGCTTCTGCAATGATAGCGCCAATATCGGGATCATTATTAGCTGAAATAGTCGCGATTTGCTTGACTTCTTGCTCACTTACAACTTTTGTCGCAAGCTTATCAAGAGCTTCATTCATTTTTTCAACTGCTTTGTCAATTCCGCGTTTGACGCCCATAGGATTTGCACCGGCGCTGACATTTTTTACTCCAGCCGAGAAAATAGCTTCGCCGAGTACAATTGCAGTTGTTGTTCCGTCTCCTGCAACATCGGATGTTTTTGAAGCGGCCTCTTTTACGAGTTGAGCTCCAATATTTTCAAACTTATCTTTTAAAGTGATTTCTTTAGCGACAGTGACACCGTCTTTTGTGGAAAGGGGGATTCCAAATCCTCTATTGATCACGACGTTGCGCCCTTTAGGGCCTAAAGTCACAATCACTGCTTTTGCAAGTGTTTTAACGCCTTTAAGGATCGACTTAAGCGCTTCCTCGTTAAACTGCAACATTTTTGCCATAGTCTCATATCTCCAAAAAATGATTCATTTTTACTTTAACCTGGATTTTGGCCATTGTTCGCATTGCCTTTCGCGTCTGCAAGCCTTTTATTTTAGTTATTTTTCAAATGGTGGCGTGTTCAAGCCTACCATTTGAAAAATAACTAAAATAAAAGGCTTGCATCTCGCGAAATCCAATTACTCCAATAGCCAAAGTCCAGTTACACGAGAACGCCGAGAATATCATCTTCAGACATAATGAGATATTCTGCTTCATCGGATGTGTTTTTAACTTCAGTTCCCGCGTAAGAAGAAAAGAGAATAATATCGCCAACGCGCACATTCATTGCTTGGGTGACGCCCTTTTCACTTATCTTTCCGGGTCCCACAGCGACAATTTCTCCCTGACGCGGCTTTTCTTGAGCAGCTTCAGGTAAAATGATGCCTCCCTTAGATGTTTTTACTGTAGAGCGTTTAACCAGGACGCGATTTCCAAGTGGCTTAATATTTTTGACTGACATGTCTTGACTCTCCTTATAAAAAGCTCAAAAAGTTTAAAAAAAGCAATCACTAGCATAAAGTCAAAACCTATTTTTGTCAAGCTAAGTAAAAGGTTTTTAGCAGAATTCAAGCGAGACTGCTAGTTTTTCTGGTTGTGTTTAGTAAAAATTTTACAATTTCTTCAATAGAGCAAGTACTTGCGCCTTAAGACGCGAAACTGCTCTCGCTCTTCTTTTTGATAAGCAATGAGCTTCCATGCGACATACTTTTCTTTGCGCAGTAAAGAAAGCATTTCCTCATTGCCATTGACTTTGCAAAACAGCTCTCTGCGCATGGGTTCTAAAGCATTGAACTTGGCCTGCATCTGTTTTGGATAGAGAAGATTGAGAATGCCGAGCAACATGTATTGCACGGCAAGAGGTCTATAGGCATGCGGATCTGTGATGACGATGAGCACCCCTTCGCAATTTTTTCCTTTGTACAATCCATAAAAAGGACGGAAATAATGAGGTAAGAATGTTACTCCTGGCAAGTGCTGTTCATTCATTTTTGAAGCAAAACTATCCGCCTTTATCCAAGGAGCTCCAACGATTTTAAAAGGGAGAGTATATCCAATGCCAATCGATACCACTCCGAGTTGTCCGAGAATACCCGTCGAGGCATAAAAAAGAGGCGTGTCTGCTTCGGGAATGTTTGGACTTGTCGGCACCCATGCCAATCCCGTATCTGCAAAGCTCATGGAACGCGTCCACCCTTTCATGGGAATCACTTCCAATGCGCATCCAATGCCGTATTCTGCATTGAAATACTGCGCCAACTCGCCTACTGTCATACCGTGACAATAAGGAACATTGATATAACCAACAAACGAGCGCCATTTATCTTTGAGCATCGGCCCTTCAATAAGAAGTCCATTGATGGGATTGGGACGGTCGAGCACAATGCATGAGATATGTAATTTGGCAGCTTCTTCCATCACATAAAATAATGTGGAAATATACGTATAACTGCGACATCCAATATCTTGAATATCATACACAAGCAGATCGACATCTTTTAACATCGCTTTAGTTGGTCTGCGATTTTTTCCGTGCAAACTATATACTGGTATGCCTTTTGGACCTTTACAATCGTGTACCTCTTCTTCAGCGTAATACTGTCCAAGATGGCCATGTTCAGGAGAAAAAATAGCAGTGATTTTTATTTCAGGCTCATGGGCGAGGAAAAGATCAAGGGTTGAGCGCATTTCTTTATCAACACCTGTCTGATTAGTGATCAGCCCAATGCGCTTGCCTTTTAACTGTAAAAATTTTTTCTCCTTAAAAAAGACATCCACCCCGAGAGATACCTTCGGCTCCTCCGCACCGAGTAAACCGAACAGAACTATCATTAAAACTAAAAGCAGTTTTCTCATACTCATCTCCTCAAGTTATACATTTTTTATAAAAATAAAAATTAAATAAATAATTTTAATCTGTTAATAAGAGAAAAAACGCGGAGACTAATTATATGGCGATTCGGGAGCCTGGATCTAAATATCTCAAAGCAGCTATGGATGAAATTGCGAGACTACACGGCAAATCCATGACTCTGGAAATGCGCGAGCGCGCAGCTATTGAATTAGCTGCAAACATGTTGCAAGAAGCAACTCGAACGATGACAGGCGCAGAAAAACGAACGCAGGCAGAACTTGCACGCATGATGCATGACAAGATGGGAAAAGTCTTTACAATGATGATGACAGATCAGTGCTTTCGCAGTCATCGATCAGCGCGCATTGCAGATCAGCTTGTCTTTCTGCTTAAAGAGTGTGGTGTCCCCAAGTATTTACATTCTTTTAGACGATTATCTCTCGCTTTATTTCAAATGCTTGGCAAACCCTTATCTTTTATTCTTGTCCCTCTATCGACATTCATGCTCAGGCAAGCCACATCGCGCGTTATCTTGCCGGGCGATCCAACTGCGCTGAAAAAACATATGCATTTAAGACGTCAACAAGGTGTACGTCTCAATTTAAATCATTTGGGCGAAGCAATTTTAGGAGAGCAAGAAGCTCAAAAGCGCTTGCATGTTTATCTCAATGATCTTAAACAAGATGACATCGAATACATCTCAATTAAAATTTCTACAATTTATAGCCAAATCCATCTTCTGGGATGGAAATCCACTTTAAACGTGCTTTCAGAACGTCTACGAGAGCTATATCGCGTGGCTATGACTCATTCATTTACCCGTGCCGATGGAAGCAAAGCTCCAAAGTTCGTCAATTTAGACATGGAAGAATATCGAGATCTTCATCTCACTAAAGAGTTGTTTATCAAAGTCCTTAGCGAGCCTGAATTTCATCAGTTTTCTGCGGGAATTGTCCTTCAGGCATATCTGCCTGATTCGCATCCTATCCAACAAGAATTGACACAATGGGCCATGGAGCGGATCCAATCAGGAGGAGCGCCGATTAAAATCCGGATTGTAAAAGGAGCAAATCTCGCTATGGAGCAGGTAGAAGCTAGCCTGCGCGATTGGCCTCAAGCCCCTTATAAAAAAAAATCAGATGTCGATGCCAATTACAAAAAAATGGTCGTTTACGGCTGTGATCCTGCACATGCTAAAGCCGTGCATTTGGGGATTGCTAGCCATAATCTTTTCGATATCGCATTTGCTTTGCTCTTACGCTCAGAAAATGCTCTTGAAAACGAAATTTCCTTCGAGATGCTCGAAGGTATGGCAGACCACATGCGCAGAATTGTCCAAAAACTCTCTCACGACATTTTACTCTACTGTCCCGTCGCAACAAAAGAAGATTTTCAAAGCGCTATTGCCTATCTCATACGACGCCTTGATGAAAACACAGGGCCAGATAATTTTTTGCGCCATACCTTTGGACTCAAACCCGGCACAAAAGAATGGGAAGATCAAGTCCTACTTTTCTCGAAAGCTTGCCACGAAATGAATACCGTTTCTACACAACCAAGACGCATACAAAATCGCAATCATGCCCCAGAACACCTTCCCTTAGGCGCTCCATTTGAAAATGAAGCAGATACGGATTTTGCTTTAGAAGCTAATCGAGTGTGGGCACATAAAATCGTTGAAAAATGGCAACATATCACTATCGATCCCATTCCTCTTGTCATCGCTGGAAAAGAGAGACATCAAGAAAATCCCGAAGGAGAGGGCTACGACCCCGCTTATCCAAATAAAATCCTCTATCGCTACTCTATGGCAGATTGGACGCTTGTCGATCAAGCACTACACTGCGCTAAAGAATATGAACCTAGATGGGCGCATTCCACTGTCGAAAAGCGCTGCCAGCTTCTTTCCCAGGCAGCAGAAGCGATGCGCGAGAGAAAAAACGATCTCATAGGCGTGATGATGGCCGATGGTGGAAAGACCATTCTTGAAGGCGATCCAGAAGTCTCCGAAGCTATCGATTTTGCCGAATACTATTTGCGTTCCTTAAAAAAAATGCACGAGTGCAAAGATATTCATTGGAAACCCAAAGGCACAGTCCTCGTCACCCCCCCTTGGAATTTTCCCATCTCGATTCCAGCCGGAGGCATTTTGGCTGCTCTTGCTGCAGGCAATTGTGTGATTTTTAAGCCAGCACCTGAAGCGGTTCTCAGCGGCTGGGTTCTCGTGAATGCACTGTGGGCTGCGGGTATTCCTAAAGAAGTTCTGCAATTCATCAACTGCCAAGATGATCCTATCGGAAGTCAATTGATCGCTGATCCTCGTGTGAATTCTATTATTCTCACAGGAGCCACTTCCACAGCGCGTCTCTTTATGCATTTGAGACCAGGTCTGGATCTATACGCGGAAACTGGAGGAAAAAATGCGATTATCGTTACAGCAATGGCAGATCGCGATCTGGCCATAAAAGACATCATTCACTCTGCATTTGGCCACTCCGGACAAAAATGTAGCGCGTGCAGTCTTTTGATTTTGGAGGCTGAAGTTTACGATGACCCTCATTTCCGCCAACAACTCAAAGATGCGACCTTAAGCCTCAAGTGCGGCCCATGTTGGGATTTATCCAATAAAGTAACTCCCATCATTCACGCTCCAAACGAACAGCTTAAAAAAGGGCTCACCGATTTAGAACCAGGTGAAGAATGGCTTGTCGAACCCAAACAGAATTCTAGCAATCCTAACCAGTGGACACCTGGCATCAAATACGGCGTTAAAGAAAAAAGCTTCATGCACAAAACAGAATTGTTTGGCCCAGCGCTTGCTGTCATTCGCGCAAAAAATCTCGACCACGCCATCCAAATCGCCAATGACACGCCCTACGGCCTCACCTCAGGTTTGCACAGTTTAGATAAACGCGAACAAGAAATTTGGATAGAAAAGATTGAAGCTGGCAACTGCTATATCAACCGCGGTATCACAGGTGCTATCGTGCGCAGGCAACCGTTTGGCGGAACAAAGGCAAGTAGTTTTGGCAATGGAGCAAAAGCCGGCGGCCCTAACTACGTTATGCAATTTGCACATCCCACTCAACACTCGTTGCCTCAAGAAAAACACCCCATCAGCGAATCTGTTAACAATTTAAGCGTTCTTTTACAGAAAATCAGCCTCAATGTCGAAGAATTAGGCGCTTGGTATGCGAGCATCAGCAATTACGCTTACTGGGCAAAACGCTTTGCCGATGACCATGATCCTTCTCAAGTCGTAGGCCAAGATAATATCTTTCGCTATAGGCCCCATCACAGCCACTGTTTTAGGATGCAACCCAAAGATCCTCCACAAGACATTCTACGCACTCTTGCCGCAGCATTGAGCTTAAATATTAAATTGCATGTTAGCGCGAGCAAAGATTTATCTAACGCACATCTTGCGATTGTTGAGCACCTACGTGCCAATAAGACGCATTTTCATTTAACTGAAGAATCCAACGCGCATTTCAGCGAGCGCATCAAAAAAGGCACATTCAAACGCGTTCGGCTACTTTCGCCTCCAGATATGGATCTTATCAAAGCCGCTGCAGAATCCGGCGCGCATCTCGCTCACGTACCTGTCCTTGCAAACGGCCGCTTTGAACTCCTCCACTTCCTAAGAGAAATCAGCCTTAGCATCGATTACCATCGCTATGGCAACCTCAACCTCCGCGAAGGAGAAAAGAGAAAAGCTGTTCTTTAGAGGTAGTTGCAAAGTCGAGTTAATAAAAATAAATTTAATCTATTAGATTTTATTCTAAAAGCTGGCTGAAATCGATGATTTTATCAAAGTATCCATGATCTAAAACACTATCTTCTACTCCATTCACATGGATTAGTACAGGTCTAATTGAAAAACGTTTGGGGACTTTGAGACGCTTTGTTTTCTCTTGTACCTCTTCAATAACTCGCGGCCCTATTGGATTTTTAGAAAATTTTACCTCACAAACATATAAAGTATTAAAACGAGTTTGAATCATGTAGTCAATTTGACATCCAGCTTGCCTTGCTGTTTGACTTTGAAAAAACGGCCCATCCATTACAATTTCTTCAGGAGGAATGCCTATCATTTTCCAAAGAATTTTGCGGTTATGAGATACGAGATTTTCGAATTGTAGCCCCATAACACTATCTAATCCTGGAAGATTGGAAAGCATCAAATTCAAAAAGCCACCTCTTTCGATCTTTGCCTGATTTGGGGCAATGTACTTTAAATAAAACCTTAGATAATTATCACTTAAACGAAAACGACTGGATTTGCTCTCTTTTCCATTCTTTAAATGCCAAGCAAAATCTCTTTGCACAAAGCCTGCTTTGACAAGTTCGTCAAGATGTTTGCTATATCTTCCACCACGATTTTTTTCTAATTCGTTACAAATTTCTACAAGTTCTTTAGGTCCATCTGCTAAACACTCTATAATTTCTTTATGAGAAGCTGTGTTTTTAGAAAAAATGTCTGAGAATATTTCCTCAAATTCTCTGACGAGCAGACCACCTTTTGTAAAACATAGATCTCGGATGTTTTGCTCGGCAGGAAGGTTTGGTATAATTTGCTCCAGATAGAGAGGAATTCCTCCAGTGATAGAAAGAAGTTTGAATTTCTCGTAAGAGGAAATCATTTTTTCTTTAGGTTGCCAAAAGGCATTACAAACATTCAATGGAAGCTCTTCCAGAACTAAATCTATTGTGATTCTGCCGACAAAGCCCGTACTGCTTAAAATGTTTTCCTCGATCCAAGAAGAAATCGACCCACATAGAATAAGGATTAGCTCGGGATTCTTGCTAAAATACATGTCCCAACAGTTCTTGAGTTTTCCCAAAAACTCTGAATCTTTACTTCCCATCCATGAGATCTCGTCAAAAACAATTAAAACCCGTCCTTGCTCGGTATGTTTGGAGAGATTCCAAAACATATTTCCCCAATCATCTGGATGAATCCCAGGGATTCCAGCTCTTGCAAGCTGTAGAACAAATTCATTGCGTTGTAGTTGTGCTGTTGTTTTGCGACTCGGTGGAGTACCCGTAAAGAAAAGGCTTCTCATTCCTTTTCCGAACTCAGCCAGAAGCCTGCTTTTTCCAATTCTTCGACGACCACGAACTACTAGAAGGCTTGCGCTTCTTTTTTCTAGAAGCCCCTTAAGTCTATTTATCTCAGCTTCTCGGCCAATAAACGGTGATTGCCTCATATCGCTCCATTTTTTAAGTCCAATATACATTCCTACATTTATAAAAATCAATCCCCAAACATGCATTTGCATATTTAGGGACTCATTTCTAACCATCAAAATAGGTCTCAAAAATGGAGAATGCAGATTTGGGGCCGATTACGCCTACAAGAAGCGGAAGATTGGAAAGCTAATAACCCAAGTTGCTAGTAACTTGGGTTAATAGGTGCCATGCATTACAATCCGCTCTACGCTGCCCAATCCTAAGGTAGAATTGTAGTTTTGCAAGACAAATTTTCCAATCTTATTTAAGATGGCTGCATGCATAATCTCAATCCCGAGCAACAAACAGCCGTTGATCACGTCGAAGGGCCTCTTCTCGTTCTAGCAGGCGCTGGTTCTGGCAAAACGCGCGTTGTGACCTATAGAATAGCCAAGTTGTTGGAATTCGGAGTGCCTTCTTCCGAAATTCTCGCTGTCACGTTTACAAATAAAGCAGCGGAGGAAATGCGCAAGCGCATCTTGCATTTGACTCAAAAATCTATACTGACGTGCACTTTCCACAGCCTTTGCGCGCGCATCTTGCGCGAATCCATTCATGCCTTGGGCTTCTCTAAAGATTTCTCTATATACGACGAAGAGGAAAGTGAAAAAGTGCTGAAGGAATGCCTTATTGCACTAAACCTTCAAGAGGAAAAAAAAGCAGGTCTTAAAGCTTATCGCGCTGCAATCTCCAATGCCAAAAACACCCTCACAGAACCTACAGATCACCCTCTGCAAAGTGTCTATGCACTCTATCAAAAAAATCTTAAAAGTTATAACGCTCTCGATTTCGACGATTTATTGTCAAAAACTGTAGAACTTTTCCGCTCTTTCCCGGACATCCTCGAAGAATACCAAAAACGCTGGCGCTTTATACTGATCGATGAATATCAAGACACCAATATGGCCCAATACACGCTAATCAAGCAGCTTGCCGCTCTGCACAATAATGTGTTTGCTGTGGGGGATCCCGACCAGTCCATTTACTCTTGGCGAGGAGCAAACGTACATAACATCTTGAATTTTAAAGGCGATTTTTCAGAGGCCACTATTATTTCTCTAGAGCAAAACTACCGCAGCCGCACAAACATTCTCGAAGCTGCAAATGCGCTCATCAGTCGCAATCAGAGCCGCTATGAAAAAAATCTATGGAGCAAGCGTGGAGAAGGAGAGCCCATTTGCCTCTTCATTGCAGAAAATGATCGTTCAGAAGCGGATTTTGTCATTAAGCACATTCTAAAATGCCATCGAGAAAAAAATATCCCTTTAAGCGAATGCGTCATTTTTTACCGGACCAATTTCCAATCTCGTATATTTGAAGATTATCTGCTGAGAGAAAAAATCCCCTACATTATTGTCGGCGGCTTATCTTTCTATCAAAGGCGCGAGATCAAAGATATTCTCGCTCTGCTCAGAATGGTTGTAAGCGGCTCTGATTTTCTGGCTTTCCTGCGCACTATTAATCTTCCCAAAAGAGGCTTTGGCGAGGCTGCCTTAACAAAACTTAAAGAATGCGCAGAGCAAGAACAGAGCGACATTTTCACCACTTGCCAGCGCATCATTGAGAAAAAAATCCCCCTTAAACTTTTACCTAAACAAGCCGATGGATTAAAAGATTACGTCTCCACCATTCTCGTCCTTCGCGACATGCACGTGCGAAATGCCCCTTTACACACTCTACTTATAGAAGCGCAAAGACGCTCTCATTATATGGATTATCTCAAAGAGGATCCGGAAACCTACGAAGAGCGCCGAGCTAACGTCGAAGAGCTCATTTCCAAAGCCGCAGAATGGGAGCAAGAGGTGCAACACCCTTCACTCATTGCTTTTTTAGAAGAGTTATCCCTTAAATCTAGCGCCGATGCAAAAGACCCTTCTCGCGATAGCGTTCGCCTTATGACACTGCATCATGGCAAAGGCTTAGAATTCACTTCTGTTTTCCTCGTCGGTATGGAAGAAGAACTTTTCCCTCATGCTAATATCAAAGACGATATCGAAGGACTCGAAGAAGAACGCCGCTTGTGCTATGTCGGTATGACACGCGCAAAAGATTACCTCTTTCTCACAGCAGCTCGCACGCGTTTTTTATGGGGTATGGCTCGTGCCATGCGCCCTTCGCGTTTTTTAAGTGAAATACCGAACACGCACTACCAACGCTTTCGCGCTTCTATAGAAGAAGATTTCTCTGAGGACGAAAAAGAAGACACTTTTTCCATCGGCGCCGCTGTTTTGCACAGAGACTTTGGCAAGGGCATTATCCAAAAGAGCTATAGCACCTCTCTTGGACTTACTTATGACGTGTTTTTCCCCAAGACGCAAACAACGCGCTCGCTCGTCGCAAAATTTGCGAAACTCATGCTAGTAGATCGTGAAAATTTTTGAGCACTTGACTAGCGCGCACCCATTTTTTCCAGTACTGGTCGCGCAGTCTCAATCCCTTCATATTTGGAATCCAGGCATGCGGAGCACAAATGCGTCCCTCTGCCCATGCAGGACGCCAAAATTGCGCCGTCTGATAGCTTCTGCACACCGTGACCGTCGGCACACCCAAACAAGAAGCTAGGTGCCCAATTCCCGAATCATTGCCAATCATACATCCGGACGTGCATACCAACTCCGCCAAGCTTTCCAAATCATTTATCACTGGGGCATCGATCTGCGTCAAATCCCACACTTTCCTTTCTTCTGCACTCAGCACAAACAGAGGTTCGTAGCCCTGGCTTTTTAACACTTCTGCAACCTTTAAAAATTTCTCCTGCGGCCAATCTTTACCTGGACGCGAACTTGTTGGATGTAAAATAACGCGCTTCAAGCATCTCTTCGCCAAAATGCCTTCTGGGATTACAATCCCATTTTCTTTAGTCGCACCTTGAAATCCCAATTCGCGCTCGCAAAAAACAACCAGATTGTCGACAAATGTGCGCCTCCCTTCAAACTTCCCATTTTCCCAATACGGATAATCTCTATTATTTGTAGCGATGGGATTGAGAACGATAGTGCGCAAAGGGTAGTGTTTTTCACAATGCTCTAGAATCGATTTCATCCATAAAGATTTCTCATAGATGACAAAAAAGGCATCAAACTGCGCAAGCGCATCTACCGAAGGAAAAGGACAAATGGGGAGATGCGGAAACCACGCTTGTAATCCGCTCAAAAAAGGATGAAATGTCGTTACCTCACCCCCACTTTTTCGAAGATTATTAGAGAGCACAAGGGCGATCAGTCCATCACCCAGTCCTAAACAGCTAAACACAGCGTATTTTTTCATGCATCTATATATACAAAAAAAACCGGAAAATAGGTATCCTTTCTGGGAATTTATATTCTTTTTGGGAGTAATATTGTGACTACAGGTGTCCTTGCCATTGTAAACAAAAATTGTTTTTACACCGTTCCGCGATGTTTAGAAAATATTTTAGATAAAAAAGTCCATAGTATTGCTTTGAATTTCTTCGAAAAATGCATCGATTGGCTGTGCATGACTTTTTACCCTGCTTATAGGAACCTGTATCAAACAAAATGCGTCACCCCACTCAACTCCTCGACGTCCATTATCGCCGAAATAGAAACCGCCCTGCCAGTTGCCTCTATCGACCCTGTGGCTACAGCTAGGACACGCGATCTACAAAAAGCGGGGATATATGGGCAAGCTGTTGGAGATGCTTTTGGATTAATGACCGAATTTGTGACAAGAGATGAAGCAAGAGCCTTAGTTCCCGATTTACAGGAGCTCATTGATAGAGGACATCTATTAATAACAGACCCTAGATTCCGCCAAGGCCCAGGGGCTGCGCACCGCACGCGATTCAATCCTGGCTGGACAGATGATACGGACCAAGCCATTGCCCTGGTCCGCGCATTGGATCGCAAGAGGCATGGAGATGCGCGCAGTGAAGCGCAACTCTTTGCCGATGAATTGTTACAATGGATACGCCACGGATTAACTGGCAGGACAAATGCAAAATGCATGGGACTTGGCACTCTCGTCTCAAATGTGACATCAAAGCCGCATTTTGCTCAAAACCCCAGCCAAGCAGCACTTGATGTATGGAGGGATCCGCGTTTTTCTTTCGGAGAAATAGGGATGCATTATAGACCCGCTGCAAATGGAGCGGTCATGCGCACCTCTGTGATCCCCATGATCTATCATCGCAATCTCTCTCAAATGGTGCAAAAGACCATTGAAATGTGCAAAGTCACACATCGCGACCCGCGCTGCATTGCTTCTTGTGTTGCTGTGACAATGGCCATGGCAATGATGCTGCGAGGAGAAAGAGATTGGGGTCGCATTTGTGCTACCTCTTCTCGAGTGGCAAAAGCTGTTCTCGCAGATGAAATGTCGCTCATACGCGCTTGTTTGGCACCCCATGAAGATTATCAAGCACTTACGCGAACATATCAGAATGAGCTAGAAGCGCATATGCTTGGAGACTACTCCGTTTTAAATCTCGATGAAGGCTGGGCAACTGCTGCTGCAAATCCTAAAGGCAACCGCATAGGGTACACCTATAAATGCATGGGAGCCGCCTTTCACGCATTGAGAGAAGCTATCCGCTTCAACAATCCCGCGCGCGCGCTCTATGATCTCATTCGAGAAGGGGGCGATGCCGATACCAATGGAGCTGTTGCAGGCGCAATGATCGGATGCTATTTTGGCTGGGATGCATTTCCTCCCTCCTGGAAAGCTATTCCAGATCAAGCCGTTCTAGAAGACACTTTGCAAAGAATACAGACATTATCCGTTAGAAGCTGATTTAAAATAAAATTGCAACTATACGTAGACATTATAAATAAACATGTATATTTATTAGAATAAAGTGAAATTATCATGTTCGACGTCTCATTGCGCCAAGAATGTCTTCCAAGCATTCATCAGCAGCAAAAACTGCTCATGACAGGGGCTATGAAACAAGCCTTTTATGTCTTGCAGCTTCCCATCCTCGAACTTTCGGAATGGCTTAAGACAGAAATCGAGAATAATCCAGCGCTAGAAATGGATTTGCCGGATATAGATTCTGATTACACGTCATTTCAAACGCGAAAATGCTCGATTCAAAAAGCATCGCCACAAGAACTTCTGGAAAATCTCATCTCTAGCCCTATTTCCTTATTTGAACACCTCATGGCACAAGCGCGTTTTCATTTTACAGATGCAGATGACTTAAACCTCGCGCAATGGATCATTGGGCATTTAAACGATCGAGGTTTTCTCTCGACTTCCCTTTCAGAGCTTTCCACTATCGCTTCGGTTGAAAAGTTAGAAGAGATTCTTCGGATTATTCAGACATTTGATCCCCCTGGGATAGGGGCTCATGATCTGCAGGCATCCCTTCTGATCCAACTTCAATTGAAACAAAAAGAGCATACTTTTGCCTATAAAATCGTCGAAAATCACTTTGATGATCTCATAAATAACCGCCTTCCAACGATTAGCAAATGTTTAAACATCCCCATTGCTGCTATTTCTCACATTGTAGAGCAAGATATCGCCTCGCTTAATTTGCATCCTGGACATCGATTTCATTCTTATACTGCAGGAAACATCACTCCAGATATCCATTTTTTCTTAATTGAAAACACATGGAAAGTCGAAATAAACGATGCATTTTTGCCCACTTTTCATATGGCACAAACGTATAAAGACGCGTTGCACCAAAAACGCTTAACCAGCGAGGAACAATCCTGTTTGCGCAAGTATTTTACTGCAGGTAAATGGTTAAGGCATATTCTAAACAAACGAAGAAAAACACTCTTGAGGATTGGACAATTTTTACTAAAAAAACAGATGTCCTTTTTTGAAGAGGGGAGGATTATCCCTTTGACGATGGCTGAAGCTGCAGAAGCACTCGATGTGCACGAATCAACTATTGCACGCGCCGTGAGCAATAAATACGCCGCTTGCCCTCAAGGAATGTTCGCTTTGAAAGACTTCTTTAATCACAGTTTGCGTGGGACAGAAGGGAAAAAAATATCGCATCACACACTGCGACAAAAATTAAAAAAATTAATTGATGGCGAAGACAAGAAAAAGCCCTATTCTGATACAGCTATCACTAAAGAATTGAAGAAAATAGGCGTCCCTTGCGCCAGGCGCACCGTTACAAAATATAGACGGCTTCTCAGTATCGCATCAGCCTCCAAGCGCAAGCAATGGGGCTAAAGCGGCACTTTAAATTTAATAATTTTTTATTTTACTTTAAAAAAAATAATAAAAACAGTATTATTAATGTTAATTTTTAATTAAAAATGGTGTAAAAATGGCTCTTTGTTCCATAGCTAAATCAATGTTGATAAGCAACAATCAATCTTTAAATTTATCAAAAGAATTACACGCCCTTAGCTCAGATAGCGGCATTAAGAAGGACGTTTATGTTACAGCTAATGAATATTTTGCATCTAGGACTGCTCGTATTTTAGCTCGAGCTCCAGTTGACCCTGGCTTCCGGGTACATATGGGTTTTTCTGGTTTACAGAATTATGATATGGCAAGTATCAGAAAATCTAATTTTGTAATAGTCGCTGACGTAAACAATGCAACAATCGATTTACATAAAGTTGCAATAGAAACTTTAAAAAAAACAAAAAATCGACACACTTTTATCAATGATTTTTTAAAAAATTTTAAAGCAAAGAATTTAACTCACGTCGACAATATTAAATATTGCAGAAAAGGCCAATCACTAAAAGTAAAAGACGAACTTTTGTTGGAAGCGCGTCGAGAAGGCAGTTTTTTGTTTGCAGATGATCTGTTCGAACATATTCAAACTTTAGCGCAAAAAGACAGAATTTTTCCTATGAATTTAGGTCTTATAGACAAAGAGAGAATGGAAAAAATTGGCGCCATTTTCGCTAAAAACAAAGCCTATCTAGACACACTGTACATAAGCAATATTGGTGATTGGTTCTTGAATGACGAGCTCCTTGCTTTAGGTGAAATAGTAAAGAAGATATCTTCAGATCATGTTCTTGTCATAGATGCTTCAGAGAGGGTGTCTTCGGCGTCTGTACTTCAACAATACGTTATTCCTATTACTGGTGGTGATTATAACCCCTTTATTATAAGAGGATACCTAAGCCGTTCCGAACCACTACCGTCTCACTTCAGCCGCCCGGCTCACTATAAACACTATCCATTAGGTATTCCGGCCTCCTACGACTGGTCCTCTCCTGAAGCTTTCTGAATATAAACAGCAGAAAGCATCTTCCAGCGCAGCTGTTTGTTATTGGCAATATAGGAATGAATGTCTTGCGAAGACAATCTGGCAAACAGCGCGATTTCTCTGTCCGTAAGTCGCACTATGAGAGCAAAGGCTTTGGATTTGTCTTTCAGTAGCGCAGCTAGTTTTTTCTCGCACTTCTTGAACACTGAGTGGGTATATACTAAACGCACGAAGGCACCCAAAAGCACAAGCAACGGCAAGGCGGTAAAAAGCGCATTCCAAAAGATTCCTGTCCAGCTGAGAACTAAGCTGGCAAGAAGAATATAGACTTCGTAAGGGTGGCGAATGAGCCCGCCCAAATAGCGGCGAATGGGATTAGCTGAGGTTTTGTACGCGATCATCTCTTCAAAGCGTGAGGCGTTGAGGGGAAGGCGAATAGCGTGAATGAGTTCATGCGCGATCACCTCTTCTTTGGGATACCACTTTTTTAATCCTTTAGCGTTTAAACGCGGAGAGACTTGGATGGAGGGAGCGTCGTCTTCTTGCACCCAAAGAGCCGCTCCTTGCCAAGGCGCGAGACCTTTTTGCTCTTCGATAATCGGCACCCAATCGGGCTTGGCATCGAATAATGTATCGCAAAGTGAAAGGACGGCATCAGAATAATAATTGCTTTTGGCGCGTTCGTACTGCGCTATCCGATGAAAGAAAGTCGCTTCGTCTTCATTCTCGCGTGGCAAAAAACCGCGATAATTCAACTCAAAGAGATCGTTCATCTTGTTCTTAACTTAGCTAAAACGGTAAGAATAGCAAGTAGGTTCAGCCCTGACATCACTCCGACAAATAGAAGGATATTGTTGCTTTTCTTACTCAGATACATGAGACGATGTGTCACCTTTTTCTCGAAAGGCGTCTCGGACTCATGCCATACACCCGCATACTGATGTCTGGCATACAGGGCGAGCTCGTCACAAGGGGCATCGAAATAATAGGCAGGAAAAACAATGTCTCTATTGTCGTTTAAGTTGCTGCATTGCTTGACGGCTTCGCCAAAGAGAAAAAAAGTGCGATGCAGGGTGCGATTGAGCATCGCATCGCGATCTGCGCCGGGATAACTTTCGGCAATTTTCTCCCAGTTTTCAGCAAGCGCATCCATGCAGTGTTTAAGAATGGGATGATGAGGCTTGATGCCAATGAGGTTATTGGTAGTAAAAATACAAGAAGGAAGGCTACTCGTATAGGGCATGTCGATTCCGCAGTAAAAATCATACGTTTTATTGAGAGAATCAAACGCTTTGAAACATTTCACATCGTGATCGACATAGATACCACCTTCCTTATAGAGGATCTCATAGCGCAAAAGATCTGATTTTTCTCCAAAATTATCCGAAGAGCGAAAGCAGTCTTTTAACTTTAAGAAGGGCAATTCTGAAATAAGCCGTGTTTTCATGCCAGGACAGGGTGTAGGCCGTTCTCTATCTGTCCAAAAATAAAATGTCCAATCGGGGTGTTTGGCCATCCACATTCTGACATTTTCTACAGAAGCTCTAGGGAATGGATTGGGGCCAATCCAAATAAAATGCACTGCTGGGGGAATGCGGTAAACGTTTTCAGAGAGAGAAAGCAATCCTTTTCTAAAGTCGTACATTTTTGCGAACAGCTGCAGGTGCTCTTTATCTTCTTTAGTCTGCACATAGTCGAAGCGCTGTGTGCCTTTGCCACTCAAACTCTCAAAATCATCAGAAGAAGGGCGAATCATCTCATTTTTTTTATGACACCCGCAAAGAAGAGCACACAATAGAATGGGCAAAATGATCGAAGCGGCTTTCTTTTTTATAGCATAGGCTACAAGAAGAATGTTAAAGCCGATGAGTAATTTTAAAAAGAGCGCAATATGATCGGTATCTCGCATCAATTTGTTGACCATCTTTTCGTTCATGCGCATTTCTTCAGATTTTCTTTGGCGAAAATCATCCCAAGCTGTGGCGTAAAAATGCTTAGAATATAAAGAGGGAATGCCGCTTTTTGCAAAAAAGTAAGCCGCAGGAAGCACAATGTCGACGTTGCCATCGCGATTTATCGTATCCAAAAGGGCATGAGTGAGTGCAATATAGGTGCGCTGCATCACAATTTCGATTTTTGAATACGCGTCTCTGCCGCGAAATTTTTCTTTAAGAGCATCAAAGCGCGCAGCAATGAGCTCGATCACCTTTGCCACTGTAGGGTGCCCAGGACGCGATCCAATGACGCCATTGCCGCAGGTGATATTGCGATCGACAAATGCTTCATGAGGCGCTTCTAGCCCGCAGTAAAAATCATATCCTCTATGCATCCCATCGAAAGATCTTAAACAATTCGCATCGTGGTCTGCGTAGACGCCTCCTTCTTGGAGCAGAATTTCGTAGCGCAAGATATCAGACTTCTCACCCCAATTCTCTGATTCCCTGTAACATTTTTCAAGAGAGCGAAAAGAAAAATCGGCCACGTCTATTATTTCCATGCCCGCGCAAGGGACTTCTCTTTTGCGATCTGTCCAAAACTTGACTCTCCACCCAGGATTGCGCGCAATCCAGGTGCGCACATTGTCAACAGATTGAGGAGGAAAAGGCTTTGGCCCTAGCCAAATGAAGTGAATGACAGGAGGGATTTTATAAGGCCCTTCTTGCGTAAATTGGACAGCTTTATGTTTTTCGAAGACTTCCTTAGCAGAAGAAAGAAACAAAATATCTGACTCTTGTGCAACAAAATCCCAATGCTTGGTTTCTTTTCCCATAAGGATGTCAAATTCGCTCTCCTCTTTAGCAAAAAGAAAAGAGCAACAAAGAAGAAAAAACCACAAGTATTTCATCATTGTTTTTTCCTTTTTCGATAAAGACGATAAAGAAAATAGCCGAGAAGAACATTCACTGCAATTAAGCCAAAAATCAAACTTAAAGTAAGGCGCAGTCGAGAGTGAATTTTTTGAAGCGCATTTTGCATTTCTTGGGTTTCTGCTTTTCTTCTGAAGAATAACGCCTCAGCAGGCTGGAGTGCATACCGAGCCGTTTTTACTTGTGGGGAGCTAAAATAATCCGGAGGAAAAACAGTGTCTTTTCGCCCATCTTGAAGAGCTGCTTGTTCTATACCTATGGATAAAGCGTGTACAGATCGATGAAGTGTGCGATTGATTACAGCTAAAGTATCTGTTCCAGGAAAAAGTTCTTCGAGTTCTTGCCAATGCGTCATTAGCCAGTGCTTAGCATTTTCGAGTATAGGGTGATGCGGTGTTGCAGCAAGCACGTGGCAGGAAGGATTGATCGAGGAGCTTCTCATTGTCTGACCCGGCATTTCCAGGCCGCAAAAGAAATCATGACTTGCGCGCAGCGTTTCCAAAGAAGCAAGACACTGTGTTTCGCAATCAATGCAAATTCCCCCTTCATTGAGAAGAATTGCATACCGTAAGATGATGGAGCGTTCATCAAAATCCTCTGCGTTGTAAAACAGATCGCTCAAATCATTTAAAGGGAAGGTTTCCAGGTGACAAGCTTGCATCGAATCTAAGGGAAGAGGATGCTTTTGATCCGTCCAAAATTTGATTTTCCAATCGGGATGTTTCTCCATCCATGTACGTATCGAGGCTTTCGCTGTATCTGGCAATGGTTTTGGCCCGAGCCAAATCACGTGGAAAACTTTAGGAATTTCTCCTACAGGAGCAGCTTTAGACTCATCGTTCAAGGAAAGAAAAAACTCAAGGCGTTTGTAATCTTCAGGCGTTTGCACTGCACTTTGCCAATCAGATTCATTTGCTCGGCAAAATACACAAGTACCTAGAAGGACTAACACGTAAATCAACTTCATAAAATGCCTATTTAATTACAATTTTGCGCTTCCCTTACACTAAAAGGAGAGGCGATTGGCGCATAAGGCACAAGCGAATAAATGTGCTCAGCGACATCTTTTTGTCTTTTTCCCCGCACCTTATTATCGTTGAGAGGAGAGGCGCGATTGTAAATATAAAGAATATCTTCGATAAAGCAAAGATGTTCTCCTGCCATCTCCGCAAGGGGGATCATGAAGGCCACATCAGCTGCCGCATCGCAATATTTTCCTTCATAAAGGAGATCTTGTAGCTTGATTTGTTTAAAAAGTCCTGCATAAAATGTGCGCATGTGGGAAAGATACCAATGTTCTTTAGAAAAAGCGCGAATGCGATTTTGGGAAATTACAGCATGCGGTAATGCCTTGGCAAAATTTGCCACTGTGTAAGAATACTTGGGGTATTCAATATAACTGCCATAGGTGCTCCACACAGAAGGATTGGCATATTTTTCATTCAATCGCTGCAAAACGCTTTCATGCGCGAGCCAATCATCTCCGTCGCAAATAATGATAATTTCTCGATCTAAGCAAGAGTGTCCGGCTCTATAAATATTTTCAACTGCGCCGCAATTTGTATCATTATGCCATATCTGCACTCTGTGTTCCTGTCCACACTCTGTAGCAAGAGTGCGCACTTTATCTAACGTATCGTCTTCTGATGCATCATCGATATAGATCACGCGAAAATTATCGTATTTTTGCTCAAAGATAGATCGCAAATTGCGCTCCACCCACGTACTATTGTTATAAGAAGGGATGATGAAGACAAAGGGCTTGTGTTCTTTCACGGGAAAAAGCGGCGAAGCGACTTGCTTTTCTTTGAACAAGACTAAAGACTCTTTCTTTGTCCCCAAAAAAAAGGCAAATGCGAAAAGACCTGCTGCAATCAGCCATTTGTACACAAAACGCATAAGATATCGGATATGCTAAAGTCTCTTAGAGTCTCAATGCTACATTATTTTCCTCATCAGTTCAAGAAAAGTGAGGAGTGCCTCAAGAGATATTTGGATAATCACGAAGACACAACGTGCTGTGTCTCAATATGAAAAATATAAAATCTAATTAAAAAATACTTTTAACTTATAATCAAGTTATATTTTACATATAAAAAATAAACAATTAATGATATTATCTTGTTAAATTAATTCCAAAACATAAACAAAAGGCTTTTATGTCAGCGCAATTATTCCCATCCATTCCAGGACACGTCTACTTACAGCCAGGCTTTTCAGGACATATCTCTGTTCAGACAAACGATGGAACAGAACTTTTTAGAAAGGAGATCGCTTCTGAAAAGGAAGGAGAAGATTTTGTAAACCAATATGGCCAATCCATACGAGGCTCAGGTCTTCTAAAAGCTCTTTTTGTTCCCTTACACACAGACAACTGCGCAGATCTGTTTTCACCTGCTTTTACCCATCTTGCTCTGCAAGTGGATAATTGCGCCTTACGCCTATTAGCCTCTGTTTTCGCCATTGCCCTTGACGCGATCACTTTAGTGCCAAGACTCATCGTCGCACTTTTTAAGACCGATGCCCCAATAACACACCCACTGAAGACACTTCTCCCAAACACTCCGCTAGTCAATGCTGCTCTACTAGAAGGAAAGCTCAAGATTGTCGTTCATCGCGAATCTTTTGAAATAACCTCTCTCTCTCCACCTTCTTCTAGAAAAAGCGTCGAAGACACTTTTACTTTAGTGCATACAAGACAGCTTCCTCAAACCGCTACTAAAACAATTAGGAAGAGCGGTAGTACACACTACAGCTCTTTTAACCCAGCACTAGCTCAACGCGGGTATTGGAATGTACAAGCTATTTTTCCTTACGACACCGTAAGCACAAGCAGCAGTTTCTCATTTTAAACTCGGGTTGTCAGCCTAGCGGAGAAGGATTTCAACAAAAAAATCTCTTGATTTTGTTAGCATTTCTTAAGTAAGCTCATCGGATTCGCCTCTTGTTTTAATATGGGATTTCATGTACTTCCAATATAATTGGAATTTCAAGGACGGTTAATGGGAAAAGCGCTCATCATTGTCGAGTCTCCAACAAAAATTAAAACCCTTAAAAAATTTTTGGGAGAAAAGTTTTCTTACGAATCTTCGGTTGGACACATACGCGATCTTCCGCAAAAAGGGTTTGGAATCGATGTGGAAGGCGATTTTGAACCCAACTACGTCGCCATGCCCGACAAAAAAGAGGTGATCGATCGCTTAAAAAAAGCGGCAAAACACGCTGACGTCGTCTATTTGTCTCCCGATCCAGACCGCGAAGGAGAAGCCATCGCGTGGCACATTGCTTGCCTGCTTCCCAAAGGAACGCCTATAAAGCGCGTCACTTTTAACGAATTCACAAAAGAAGCTGTTTTAGAAGCTCTCAAACATCCGCGAAAAATCGATCAAGGACTTGTCGACGCACAGCAAGCAAGGCGTCTTCTAGATAGGATTGTCGGATACAAGATTTCCCCGATCCTCACGCGCCGCGTTCAGGGAGCGCGCGATGGCGGATTGTCCGCGGGAAGAGTGCAGTCCGTTGCTTTAAAACTCGTCGTGGACCGAGAAAAAGAAATTGAAGCTTTTGTTCCCGTCGAATACTGGAATATCGCTTCTCTGTTGCAAGCGAAAAAAGAACAGGCCGTCATTCACGCCTCTCTTCTTACAGTAGATGGAAAGCGAGTGGAAAAAGAAGAGGTCCCAGGCAAAGATTATTTCCTCGTCTCTAATGAGCAAGTTGCTAAAGAGATCACTGCAAAGTTAGAGCGCGCGAGCTATCGCGTCGACACCGTGGAGAAAAGAGAAAAAAAGCGCAACCCAGTCCCTCCTTTTATTACGTCGTCTCTGCAACAAGAAGCAAGTCGCCATTACGGCTTTTCTTCTTCGCGAACGATGAATATTGCCCAAGGGCTTTACGAGGGAGTTGATCTTGGAGAAGAAGGCCCAGAAGGGCTTATCACTTACATGCGTACCGATTCTGTGCGCCTTGCCCCAGAATCTATCGAAGCTGCGCGCAAATACATTACCGAAACCTTTGGAAAGAACTATCTTCCTGAAGAAGGAAGACAATTCACTGCCAAAAAAAGCGCTCAGGATGCGCACGAAGCGATCCGTCCGACCAATCTCGATCACTCACCCGACAAGATCAAGAGCTACCTCACAGTGGACCAATACAAACTCTATTTGTTGATTTGGCGCCGCTTTCTCGCCTCTCAGATGAATCCCGCTATTTACGATACAGTATCGTGCGATATCGCAACGGATAAAAACATCGTGTTAAGAGCGACGGGATCCATTGTAAAATTTCCTGGATTTTTAGCTGTTTATGAAGAGCGCGAAGACAAAATAGGCATGGAAGAAAAAGCAAAAGAAGACGAAGAAAAGCGGCTTCCCCCATTAGAAAAGGGACAAGTTTTACAGCTTCTCGAAGTGCAATCGCAACAAGCATTCACCCGGCCTCCTCCGCGCTTTACTGAAGCGTCCCTAGTAAAAGAGCTGGAAAAATCGGGGATCGGTCGCCCTTCGACCTATGCGACGATCATGAACAAAATCCAAAGCCGCGATTATACAGCGAAAGAAAAAGGAACTCTGAAGCCCACCGAACTTGGAAGAGTGATCGCTCAAATGCTCGAAAATAGCTTTACGATGATCATGGATGTCGGTTTTACAGCTACAATGGAAGATGAACTCGAGCACATTGCAGAAAACAAAAGAGCATGGAAAGATCTCATTCGCGACTTTTGGGATAAATTTATTCCCTTCGTCACAGTAGCAGAAAAAGAAGCCTTTGTCCCACGCGTCATGACAGATCTCAATTGCCCAGACTGCGGTCATAAACTCCAAAAAATCTGGGCGAGAAAGAAGTACTTTTACGGCTGTTCCAATTATCCAGCTTGCCCTTTTACCGCGCCTTTAGAAGCCCTGAATTTTAATAAAGCCGATTACGATCCCTCATTCGATTGGGATCAAGCTTGCCCAAAAGATGGAAGCCCTATGAAAATCCGTTACGGTCGCTTTGGACCTTTCATGGGGTGTACGCGCTATCCCGATTGCAAAGGGATTGTCAATATCCCGAAAGTAGGAGATATCCCCGCTAAAGATATGCCTACATGTCCAGCTCACGGATGCGACGGCAAGATGAGCCAAAGACGCTCTCGCTTTGGCAAAACCTTTTTTTCTTGCTCTAATTTTCCCGACTGCGATGTGATCGTTAACGATCTCGATGATTTAGAGACAAAATACCCCGACCATCCGAAAACAGCTTATGTCCGCAAAGAAAAAAAAGGGAGATGGGGCAAGAAAAAAGAAGCTGAACCTGCCAAAGAAGAAAAATCCAAAAAAGGCAAAAAGAAAAAAGAGCCTCAAGCAAAAAAAACTAAAAAAGCGCAACCGGGATACGCTCTTTCAAAAGATCTCGCCGCTATCTGCGGAGAAGAGAAGCTTTCTCGTCCTGAAGTTGTCAAAAAGACATGGGATTACATTAAGGAGCACAAGCTTCAAGACCCAAAAAACAAACGCCTGATCGTTCCCGATGCCAAACTCGCAAAAGTCTTCGGCTCTAAAAAGCCCGTGGATATGCTGAAGCTCGCCGGGCTACTCAATGCGCATTTGAGTTACTGACCGAGTTGTAAAACTCCAGTCTCGCGTCTTAAGTCTGGGTGTAAACAAAAGTGTTGAGGCAAAAGTTAGGGGGTCAATATGGTCCATTATATTTCTGCCAGAATCGAGGACCAAAGAATAACTGTATGACCTCGCCCAAAACTCGCATATCATCGCCAATATGCTTTTTAGCCCAATTAAGCTGCTCCTCAAGAAATGTAGCAAGCTCGGGTTTTGCAGGATTTTTGGATCTCAGAAAAACTTCAGTATATATTCTCTCTTGAAGATCTTTTGGCAATTGTCCAATACCTTTATTAATTTTAGCACTTCTCGCTTGAGCATCCCGCTCACCTTCACACTCCCAAGATAAACGATTTAAAAGTAACGGTGCAGCCTGACAAACTGCATCGCTTTCTTCTTTAGATAAGTCTGCATATTCAGCGATTATGTTAGCAAGATCTTTAACAGGAACAAATTGAGAAATGATCTCTCCTTCTTGAATCTTAAAAATTCCACTTGTTGATTTCGAAGATAAGAATTTCCGAGGATCAATGTAAGGTTGAACGGATGCATCTTGGATAATGGATGCATTAAGGATTTCGTGATCTTCTTTAGAATATTCTGAAATGATTTGTGCTATCTCTTCTATGCGAATAACCTGAAGAATAAGACCTTTTCTTATGAAAGGCCCTATTTTCCCTAAATACATTGCAACTTCTTCTTTCTTAACATTGGCACCAGCAGCTACAAGACAAGAAATAGCTTTTGGGCAAATGTGCTTTGCCCATCGAATGGGTGAATATAAATGCTCAGCATTATCACGGAATGCGACTTCTTTCAAATTTACATCAGCTTTTGCAGCAATTAAAGATTGAGCAAGCTTGAGATTTTGTGTTCTAAGTGCAGCCTGCAGCGGAAGCTTCGGAAGAGCGCAGAATCGGTTGCCTTCAGAATAGATGTTATAGATATTGGGATCTGCTCTGCTGCGAAGAAGAGCCTCTGCGCAATCGAATCTCTCTAGACGAAACGCCAGACTTAACGGAGTCTCTCCATTCCCGCGAGCTCCTCTAGCATTTAATGACGCTCCTGCTTTAGCAAGTAATGGTATATAGTCTGCATTACCCACCCAAGCTACATCATTCATTGGGGGGGATATACTAGTAAATTTTTCACCATCTACTGGTTTATATACTGCTACGGCATGAACGTCTGCACCGTTTTCGATTAAATACTTAAAAATGCGTGAGTGATCTTCTCCACGATATAGGGTTAAGAGCCTCAAGGCTGTGTCGCCACAATCGTTTCTTGCCTCTATATCTCCTCCGGCTTCAACATAGGCCTTTACTCCTGTTAAATCACCCTTTCGTGCAGCAGTAAAAAAAGCTTCTTGGTCAGGGACAGGAACTCTTTCAGCTCTTGGCAATCCGCTTAAGACTTCTCCTAAATTTTTTGGCGCATGATCCGCCTTAATATGACATGACATAGAATAACACCTTTTTAATCTGTTTTATAAAGTTAAAAATAATTTTTCGTTTTGTGTAATTAATTATATTATAAACATAATTATTAAATCAATTATTTTTTAATATTTTTTTTAATATTTTTTTAACATTTGTAAGTGCAAAATAGAAATGTCCGGTTTTACTCCGCAAATAAATTAAAAATTTTATATTTAGACGTTAACCATTAACCATGAGGAAGTTAACGTGAATAAAGAGATTTACCTGGAGTTTGGACTAATTCTTAGAAATTATGCCTTAAAAGCTATTTGTCTTAACACAGCGAAGGACGAGCTGTGTTAAGACAAATAGCTTTTAAGGCATAATTTCTAAGAATTAGTCTAAACTCCAGGGCCATTGCAGAAGAAGGATATGCGTTTGCAAGACAGCACCCTATGAGAGAAGCTTATATGTATCATTTATTGCAAATTTATTGCAAATTTACGCACAGTTCTGCAAAAAATGATCAGAACATTGGCGTATCCGCCGGATATAAGAATTTAAACACGGCGGATACTTTTTATGATGGATAAATATCCGCCGTGTTTGTAAATTTATTTTCGGCGGAATTGGGTATTTGATAATCGTATTAAACTCATCATTTGTGGTTCTGCAACATCATGGATTATTGAAAACATTATCAATAATAAAGGAGGTCTTCATAATAGAGTAACCCGGACGATTCATTTACAACCTTTTTCTCTATACGAAACAGAGAGCTATCTAAAGGAATATAAAATCAGTCTCAATCGAAAACACATTCTTGATCTCTATACCGTTTTAGGCGGGGTCCCTCTTTATTGGTCTTTCATAAGAAAAGGACGTTCTGCTCATCAATGTATTGATGAACTTTGTTTTCAAAGGAATGGTCCATTAGTGAAAGAATTTGAACGCTTATTTGGGTCTTTATTTGAAGATGCAAAGCCTTACATTGAACTGATTCGCACTATTGCTGGATATCGCTATGGGATTGGTCAAGCAGAATTAATAGCGAAATCAAAACTTCCTGATGGTGGCAACACTGTCCGTACCCAGAAAATAAATTCACATTTGAACTGCGTGAAAGCTGTCGACAAATCGACGATCGTAAATGGCATAGTATTAACTCAATACAATGCCGTTTACGATCGTCCCAAGGCACTGGCACAGGGGCTCGAAAGAGGTTCTCTAATTGCGCACAAGGGCTAACTCTCTTTTTTTCTCTTTCTCATGAGATTTTTTTCGCCGTTTTGTGTAGCGAAGCGGCACAAAAAAGGCGTAAAAGTTTTTACCATACTAGCGTCTAAATCTTTAAATGAGAACAATTCCATGGTTCTCTTCGGGGTCTTTTATGGAGGACTACATTTGGGTTCTCCGCCCCATTATGCCTTCCGATAAAAATAGGCAAGACAATGTCTATTAAAGAGCGGTCTTAAAGATGTCTGTTAAATTCATATTTATCAAATAGGCACTGCCGTCAGGCCTCAAGTTCAACACTTTTGAACTACCAAAGAATAACTCTATGACATAACGCAAAATTCGCATATCATCGCCAATATGCTCTTTGGCCCAATTGAGCTGCTCAAGAGATGAAGCCAACTCAGGTTTTTCAGGATTTTTGGATCTCAGAAAAACTTCAATGTATATTCTCTCTTGAAGATCTTCCGGCAATTGTCCAATACCTTTATTAATTTTAGCACTTCTTGCTTGAGCATCCTGCTCGCCTTCACACTCCCAAGATAAACGACTTAAAAATGGTGGTGCGGTCCGACAAACTGCACGTCTTTCTTCTTCGAATAAGTCTGTATATTCAGCAATTATCCTAACAAGATCCCTAACGGGAACAAATTGAGAAATAATCCTCGTTTTTTCAATCTTCAGAATTCCACTTGTTGATTCCGAAGATAAAAATTTCCGAGGATTAACGTAAGGTTGGACAGATGCATCTTGGATAATGGACGCATTAAGAATTTCATTACCTTCTTGAGAATATTCTAAAATGATTTGTGCAACTCCTTCTATGGCAATAACCTGGCGAATAAGACCTTCTTTTATGAAAGGCCCTATTCTCCCTAAATCCCTTGCAACTTCTTCTTTTTTAACATTAGCACCAGCAGCTACAAGAAAAGAAATAGCTTTTGGGCAAGTGTGCTTTGCCAATCTAATAGGCGAATATAAAATACCGTCAGCACCGCGCAATATGATTGTTCCCAGATTTACATCAGCTTTTGCAGCAATTAAAGATTTGACAAGTTTTAGATTTTGTTTTTTAAGTGCGCCGTGCAATGGAAGACTGGGCTCTCGGTTGTTTCCAGAATAAAAATAGTTATTATAGACATTGGGATCTGCTTTGCTGCGAAGAAGAGCCTCTACGCAATCGAAGTGGCCTAGAAAAAATGCCATACTTAATGGAGTCTCACCGCCGTATTTTCTAGCATTTAATGATGCTCCTGCTTTAGCAAGCAATGGTATATAGTCTGCGTTATTCCACGTAACCGCCTCATGTATTGCGGTAGATATAGAAAAATCTTCTTCACCATCTTCTTGTTTCCATACTCTTACGGCATGAACGTCAGCATTATTTTCGATTAAATACTTAAGGATTTGCAAATGATCTGGTGACTTAACAATTTGCCAACAATCTCCTATACGTACAAACTTCACTAGTCTAGCTACATACAGCAAGGCTGTATTGCTCAAATCGTCTCTTGCCTCAATATCTCCTCCAGCTTCAATATAGGCTTTTACTCCTGCTAAATTACCTGTTTCTATAGCAGTAAAAAAAGCTTTTGTACTAGGGACAGGATCTCTTTTCGGCTTTTGGCAATTTGCTAAGGCTTGAGTCGTACTGCGTTGCCATAATTTAGATACGCACTGGGTAACACCTGGTTCTCCAACATAACTTAGTATGGAGGGCAAAAAACAAGGCCCTATCGCAGATTTACTTACATGACATGACACAGAATAATTCCTTGTTAATTTATTTTATAAAAATAAAATATCGTTTTTTATATGATTAATTATATTATAAAAAAACTATTAATTCAATTTATTTTTGAGCGCAAGCCTATTAATTAAATATTTAATTATATAATAAATTTTTTGAATCGACCTGCAAGACATAACCCAGACTTAACCCCACATGCACCCACACATAGCTGCGAAAGATTTCCTGGTTAAACTGCAAACAGATCATCATCACAATGACGGACAAAAATAGGGAAAGGATTGTGGTGCGCTCTTGAAAAGATATCCGGCTACTCTTTAACGCTGTGGTGAACATGTGCCAGATGAGGATGCCAAACAGGCAAAACACGCCTAATCCATAGACCCCCAAACTCGATAGGATTTCTATAAACACATTGCTGTTGATATAGCCGTCAAACATCTCCTTATTGTCTAGCTTTCCATACAAATGCGTTTGTGCGTTGTCGAAATGGCTTTTAAGGTAAAGATAGTGCTCCACGGAGCGCAAACCAGCACCGAATAAGGGAAATTCTAGGAAAACATCCCAAGCAGCGACGATTTTTTCCCAGCGCTCCATAAAGGACCAATGAGCAAATAGCCCCACGTGAAAAAATTTATAAAAAGTGCGAAGAAACATCTCTTGCAAAATGAGTCCAACAGAGCAAAAGCTGATTCCAAAAACCAGAGTAAATTTACATATTTTGCGCAGTAAAAAAGGGAAATGTCTTCTGATAAAAGAAAACAAGGTGAGCATGAGGCATACAGCTATAAATATCAGATAAGAGAAAAACCCTCCTGTCGACGTGGAGACGAGTAAGAATAGATTTATTCCTAACACACTGATCCATGAAGAGCGATCTTCTTTTTTGGAAAAAAGAAAGTGCGCATTGAAAAACGCGACGAAGGGTGTTGCGTAAAGGGCGTAAAAGGAGGGCTCAAAACAACAAGATTGCCCTCTTGCAATCGAAGATATTCCCGTGCATTGTGTGACAAAGGGATCTTGAATGCCAAAAAAAGACAAAGCAAATTGTAAAGAGGCGTGAACGCCTACACAAACAAAAGAGAGAAAATAGAGCCGCAAGATTTTATCTCGATCGAATAAAAACATTAAATTCAGGGGAACCAAGAAAAAACATAAATACGTGAAAATAGCCGCTCCGATGCCGGCGATCGTACGGGAAATATTACTGCTAAAAAAAGAGGAAAGAATACAGGACGAGACTAGAAGCAAAAAGCAGAGAAAGAATTTCTTTTCTATTAACCGAAGTCGATTGGAAAGGAGCAACACGCAAAAAAGAGCGCAGGCAAAAAAGCGAGAGACTTTAAATTCCACCGCTCCCATGGTCAATTGAAGAAGATCTCCAGAGAGCGTGACAAAATACAAAAAGACGAGAACGAGTAGGCAATTGCGCTTATACCCTATTGTAGACGTCTTCGAATCGGACAATATCATCTTCCCCTACATACTCTCCTACTTGCACTTCGATGAGCTCGACTCTTACCTTTCCAGGGTTCTCTAAGCGATGGACACTCCCTTTAGGGACAAAGACGCTTTCATTTTCATGAATGAGTTTTTCCTCTTCGCCAATAGTGGCTTTTGCCGTTCCTTTCACAACGACCCAGTGTTCGCTGCGATGATAATGCATCTGTAGGCTCAATTTCTGCAAAGGTTCAACGACTATGCGTTTGATTTTGTATCTTTCGCCCTCTTCAAGCACGGTGAAAAGTCCCCACGGCCTATGCGTGGTGAGGCGATTTTCTTGAATAGCGCCCTTTGCCTCAGAGGGAGATTTCATTACGAGTCTATTTTTTTTCAATGCTTCGACGAGCTGTTTAACTTTTTGAGATTCTCCTTTTTTGCCTATAAAAAGTGCCTCTTCTGTCTCTATGACGAGAAGATCTTCTAGGCCAATTGTAGAAATTAATCGCTTTGTTCCAAGAATAAGACAGTTTTTAGTGTCTACGTCAAAGACATTGCCCATTTTAACATTGCGATTTTCATCTTTTTCAAACACATCGTACACACTATCCCAGGAACCGACATCCGACCAGCTAATGTCTAAGGGAAAAACAACAGTTCTTTTTGATTTTTCCATTACTGCATAGTCGATGGAGATCTCAGGCATATCTGAAAAATGGGTAAGCATGTGCTGAAAATGCTTAAATTTGCCGATTTCAGGACAATAGGCATTCAGCTCTTCTAAAAATACTTTAATCTGAAATAGAAAGATCCCAGAATTCCATAAGTATTGGCCTGAAAGCACATATTCTTGGGCGCGATCAGAATTTGGCTTCTCTATAAATTCTTCCACATCGCCATTTTCTTTCGCTTTAATATATCCATAACCTGTTTCGGGCTTATTCGGCCTTATGCCGAAAATGACATTTTTACCGCAGACTCTAAGGGCTTCTTTAATCGCTGATAAAAATCTATCTTCAGGAGAAAGAATGTGATCTGAAGAAACGACAAGAACGGAGTCGTCTATGGTGCAGGTCTTGTGTTCCAATAGATAAGCAACCGCCAAAGCAATAGCAGGTGCTGTGTTTTTTTTCTCCGGCTCGATAATGACGTGAGATCTTAAAAGGGGATCAATTTCTTTGAGTTGAGTATTGACAAGGTGAAAATAGAGTTGATTTGTCACGATGACAATATGGGAAAAGTCGACAAGCGGAATAAATCGAAGGACAGTTTTTTGAAAAAGAGAGTGTTTGTCTCCAAAATGTAAAAATTGCTTAGGCAAATGGTTTTGTGAATAGGGCCAAAGTCGAGTTCCACTACCTCCAGCGAGAACGATAACCTTCATCGTGACACACCCTTGTTAATGAAATTCAAAAACTCTCTTTGGAACCTCTCTTTATTGAAGCGCAAAGCATTGTTTCTTATCTTTAGAGGATCCCATGTCACTGTATCAAAATGCAAAAGTGCTTCGCCCAAAGCCTTTACCGTTTGCTCATTAAAAAAAATCCCCGTCTCATTTTCAATGATTGTCTCTCTAGCTCCGCCTTTTCCAAATGCAATCACAGGGGTGCCAGCAGCTTGAGCTTCTACGGGGGCAATTCCAAAATCTTCTTCCGCAGCAAAGATAAACCCCCGCGCCTTTTGCAGGTATTGTTTGACAACGGCATCGGGTTTGTATCCCAGTATTTCGATATTTTTTTTAGCCTTGTTCTTCACTTTTTGCATTTCAGGTCCATCGCCAATCACAATCAATTTTTTATCTTGGAATTGAGAAAATGTTTCAACGATAAGATCCATTTTTTTATAGGGAACCATCCTAGAAACCGTCAAGAAATAGTTCTCTTTATTTTCTTCCAGGGCGATGCGCTCTGTGTCCACAGGCGGATAAATCACCTCAGCTTCTCTGCCATAAATTCTTTTTATGCGTTCGGCAATATAGTGCGATATCGCTGCAAAATGGTCAACGCGATTAAGCGATGCAATGTCCCATTTTCTCAAAGAGCGCAGTACAAGACGCGCACATAACTTCTTCGCGTTTCCAAGAGTACTCGTGTAATCATCTGTAAAATCCCACGCATAGCGCATAGGCGTAAAGCAGTAACAAAGATGCAACTGATGCGGATACGTCAGCGCTCCTTTGGCCACCGCATGCGATACAGAAAGCACGCAATCATAGGAGCTCAAGTCCAGTTGTTCTACGGCTCGAGAGAAAAGAGGAAGATAATAACGATAGAATTGCTTAGAAAAAGGCAAATATTGAAGGAGTGAAGTATGGATTTCACAATCCGCAAATGATGTGTCCTGAAGGCGTTTTTTATCGGCGATAAGTGTGTATATGGGCGCTGGAAATATTTCTGCTATTGCTGAAAGCGTTTTTTCTCCTCCCCCTATGTTGATTAACCAATCGTAGACAAGCGCGTTTTTCATAAGATTAGGCTCTCAATGACTTTGCAATGAGCCTCAACACAGCGCTTCCAGCAAAAATGCCGACTTCTTTCTAGTCCTCTTAAGGAGAGCTCTTTACACATTTCTTCACTTTGTAAAAGATCTTCTATCGCGCTTGCCATGTTCTCTGGTGAATGAGGATCGACATAAAGAGCCCCCCCACCACACACTTCAGGCATTGCACCTGCGCGAGCGACTACAGTAGGGCATCCTGAGCTCATAGCCTCTAGCGGTGGAAATCCAAACCCTTCATAAAAAGAGGGAAAAACAAACAGCTTTGCTCTGCGGTAAAAAAAGGGCAGCTCTTCATCGGATACATGACCGACAAAGCGCAGCTTGTTTTGGATCTGCGGATGAGCAATGCACAGCTGTTTTACATCAGATTTTCCTCCGACGATGACAAGGTCGAGATCGTCGTATCCACGATCAACCAAAAGAGAAAAAGTTTTTATAAGACCTTTAAGATTCTTATGCGTTTTAAGCGAGCCCACATAGAGAATAAAAGGGCGTTGAATGCCATATTTAGCGATGATAGTGTCTTTTTTGCCCGTATCGGGATAAAATATTTCGGGATTGACACCATAGGGAATAACGGAAAGATCTGATGCATTGATCTTTGTATATTTTGCAATTTCTTCCTTAGAAAAAATAGATCCGGTAATGACGCGATCAGAAAGTCGCATAGCGCCTTGCATCATGAGTTTAGCATACAGTTTTTCTGCGGGTTTTAATGCAGACGCATGTGCCAAATGAAAGACATCGTGAATGGTGACAAGGCGCCTGCGTGCTCTAATAGGTAAACAAGGCACATTGTAATGCGGAGACCAAAAGAGATCGACGCGTGGAATTTTTAAAACATACTCAAACTGTTCTTTGAGAGAATAGATTGAAGAGCCAAATACAATAGGTTCAATCCAAGGCCATTCTGACAACTTTGACGCTTGCTGCTTGTGAATCAGAGCAAACCATTTCCACGGAGTCTGCTTCATTTGAGAAAGCAGATTTTTCAAATAAGTGCCAATTCCAGGAGCATAGATCAATCGCGCATCGATGCAAATCATCACTTCAACATATTTGAGAAGTTTTGTTCGACGTATTCCAGATCATGGGCCGTCATTATGCGAACGAGCTCTGTCAGTGTCGTTCGATGCTGCCAATTTAATTTATTTTTAGCCTTTGTCGGATCCCCGACGAGCAGATCAACCTCAGCTGGCCTGAAAAATTCAGGAGATACTTCCACGCGTATTATGCCCGTCTTTGCCTCAATGCCTTTTTCCTGAACGCCTTGTTTTTCCCAAACGAGGTCAATACCTACCTCCTTAAAGGCTAGTTCGACAAATGTGCGCACTGTTGTCGTTTGTCCTGTAGCTAAGACAAAATCATCAGGCTGTTTTTGTTGCAGCATGAGCCACATTCCCTCCACAAAGTCAAGGGCATATCCCCAATCTCTTTGTGCTTCTAGATTGCCTAAAATGAGTTTATCTTGTAGTCCGTGTTTAATGCGTGCAACGGCCAAAGTGATTTTTCTTGAGACAAAAGCTTCCCCGCGCCTAGGACTTTCGTGATTAAATAAAATGCCATTGCAGGCAAAAGTGCCAAACGCTTCGCGATAATTAATCACTGTCCAATAGGCGAATAATTTTGCAACGCCATAGGGAGATCGCGGATGAAAAGGAGTCGTTTCCCTTTGCGGAATTTCTCTGACTTTTCCAAATAGCTCTGAAGTAGATGCTTGATAAAATTTAGCTGCTGGACAATTTTTTCTCATAGCTTCGAGTAGCCTCAAAACTCCTACTCCACTGACATCGGAAGTGTATTCTGGAATATCAAATGACACCTTTACATGACTCATGGCGCCGAGATTGTAAATTTCATCCGGTTGCGTTGCATGCATAAGGCGCTCTAGATTCATCCCATCACTTAAATCCCCTTCGTGTAAAAAGAATCTCTCTTTTATGTTCTCATTGTCGCAAAGATGTTTAATACGCGTGAGATTCGAAGAAGAAGTTCTTCTAATAAGACCGTGAACCTCATATCCTTTTTCGAGCAAAAACTCAGCTAGATACGAGCCATCTTGTCCTGTTACTCCTGTAATTAATGCTTTCTTCATCTTGACCTTCTTTGAAGTAACAAACGTTTTAATATTCTTAAGGAAAATACACTAGAAACACAAGCTGTAAAACTCATAACGCCAAAAATAGCAACTAACCCTGCTCTTGGAACGCCCCAGATAATTCCAAAAAACAAACACATGCTCGAAAGAAAAGTTAAATATATCTGCGGCCGAATCTTATCTAGAATGAGAAGGACATGGCTAAGAGTTGCATTAAACACACATGCGAATATGCAGAGAGTGAAAATAAGCCAACTAGTGACAGATAAAGTGTGTTCAAGAGGCATGCGAATCCATATCTGAATGATTCCATTTCCCGCGATAAGCAACGGCACACAGCCCAAAATAATTAAGATACCTTGAATCATGAGTAAGCGTTTTACAGCTTTTTTTATCCATTCGAATTCCCCGCGTTCATAGGCATCTCGAATGCTCGGATTATGCGGCGCTGAAATATTGAGCATCATCACAAACACAAAGAGGTACATTTTCCATAAAATATTAAAGTCGGCAACGTCTTTTAACGTCGCTACGTAGGTCAACATAATAGGAATTGCTTGAGAAGTAATGATATTTATCAACTGAAGGATGAGAAGAGGAAAGCTCGAGAAAGCAACGCGTCTTAAGGCAAAGCTACTCATATGCTGCCGGGAAAAACGCATCCAGGGGATTTTTTTTTTAATGAAATGCCAGCACAAAATATACCAAATAATGGGCAAAATATTGATCGCGACCAGCAGCTCGATTATTCCAAAGCGATTATGTACTCCAATGAGCAACCCAACAAGCGTTAATAAATACGCAATAAAACTGATTCCGTGTGCGACGTACATCCGTTGGTAAGCATGCAAAACGCGTATGCAAAGTAGAAAAGGAAGCGATAGCAAAAAAAAGAATCCCGCAACGCAGATCCCTCTGCCCAAAAGAAGCCCTTGCTCAACGGTGTCTACCTTAATAAAGTTTTGCCAGGGAATCTTGTAAGACAACAAAACCCATGTGATCATTCCCAAAGCACTGATAAAAGCTGTCGCTACGAAGGAAGTACATATATAGCGTTGCGCCGATGTAAAATCATCGCGGCCAAAAGCTTCTGATAAGGCATTGGTAAGGCCGTTTAATATTCCAAAATCAAATAATTGAGCCCATAAGAGAAAGGAAGTGATAATGACCCAAATGCCATAAAGATCCTTTCCTAAATAGTTAATCGTAATAGGGGCAGAAAAAATGCTGATTATGGCAATGGCGCCACTGCTTGCTAGCCCACTCAAAGCCGACCAGGTAATGCGCTTTGTGCGGCTTGCTGTTCTGTCGATAGAAAAAGTCATGTTTATAAGCGAATAATAGATTTAAAACTCTCAAAAGACGCTTTGGATAATTTGTATTTCAATCGACACATGTTATAATATCTTACAAAAAATCTTCTCAAAAAAATAAGCGGTAACAACAAATCAAATACGTATTTGTTCTTTTTGCACTGCTTTGAAATAAAACGCAGTAATTTTTCAATGGGATTAAGAGAATAGTCTTTTTCAAGAATTGCGATTCCCTGCAAGCTCTCATTAAAACAGCGCGCTGCAAATTTTTGACAAGAAAATTCCAGAAGCTCTTTGCGCGCGTATTTCTTATAGGTTTCCCTTAGAATCATTTTTTCATCAGGAGAAAACAGCCCCTCTATCATCGAGTGAAAATGCGTCTTAATATTAAAAAATTCTTCCATCGTAAGTGATAGCGAGATATTTGAAGAGTGCACGTAAAAAATGGAGCAAGGAATCGAACTGATAACGGCAGAAAATTGTTTAAAAGCGCGCATTAAAAATTCTGTATCATGCCATAATAGCTCGCTTTTCAATTGCCCCAGTCGCTCTTTGACCTCTTTTCGAAACACCATAGAGGCCCAGTAGGGAAAAGGGCGTCCTTGCATCAATGCAGCTATCAATTCTTTTGGCGAATAGTGGTTTTGCTCTATCCATTCATTTAATTGGATTGCTTTGACACAGCGTTTTTCATCAAGAAACACTATCCCTCCAATGAACATTCCCGCCTCTGGATGATGGGCAAACGCCTTCATTGCCTCTTCGAGAAAAGTGGGCATAAAGAGATCGTCATCTGAAAGACACACGAAAAAAGGTGTGTTCACCTGCATTAGACCATACTGCCAGTTGTTATTGGATCCGATATTTTTAGGGTGTTCGCGATAGATCACGCGCTTATCTAATGCAGTGTATTCTGCAACAACAGCTGCAGTTTGATCACAAGAGGCATCGTCATAAACACACACTTGGAAATGGGGAAATGTCTGATTAAGCACGCTTTTTATGGTTTTCTTTAGCAAGTGGGGACGGCGAAATGTGGGGATAACCACAGTGATTAATGGATTCTCATTGGACATTTTGGGTACCTCGGTACGAAATACTATACAACAACGCAGCACTTCCAAAAAATAAAATTTGTCCATGAGGAACACTGATGAGGTAAAAATCGCACATTCCAATAAAAAGCAATCCTATAAATAAACTAAAAAGAAATACTCCTTCTTGCGATTGAATAAAGCAACGCACATGTCTCAAAATCGAAAAAAGAAACAAAAGAAAACAGCTAATGCCGAAAAGTCCTGTTTCAGCTGCAATGAGAAGATAAATATTGTGTGTTTTTGAAAAATATACTTTCTCATCTGAAAAAAAATTCTGGGAATGGATTTGAAAATTGTTTAGTCCAACTCCCAATAAGGGGCGTTCTTTAATCATTTCCCAGGCCATTTTTTGATAAAAAATGCGCTCAGAATCTGCGCCTTTTACTCCTTTGTTATAATTCACTATTCCACCACGCTGCGCTAGTTGAGGATAAAATAAACACACACCCAGAGTACCACTAGCTATAAATGTAAAGGCGAGTCGTTTAATTTCTTGGCGTTTCTCCCTTGCATATAAAATGAACCAAATAGATGAGGATAAGAGCAAAGCGATAATAGCCGCGCGCGAAAAAATAAGTAGGAGAACAATTGTCTGAAGAGCAATCACCCATTGCAATAAAGTCTTATACTTTTTTACAGAGGTGGTGAAAAAAAGATAAAAAGTAAACAGCATTGCACAAAAATGAAAGCCGCCAAAAATGTTTGGATGTGGAAATGTCCCAGAAGCGCGCCTTAACCAATGACATTCTCTTTGGATATTAAATAATGTGTCAAAAATCCATCGACAACCCCCAGGCATTTCAAATTTACAATAGTTAAAATGAACTTCCCCCATAAAACTCAATCCCAAACGTTTTTGCAGAGCATATTGCAGAAGAGCTACAGAGCTTTCAAACAGAGAAATGCCAACAATGACGTAAGCTAATCCCTTAATAAAACGCACAGCACTTTCTTTATTAAACGCCATTTTCATACAGTGAAATAAAGACACAGCCAATGCGAATTTAAAAACACGTATGTACATTAAGAGGTAATGTGAAGTCGAAGAGCATCCAATCGAAAACAATACTGCTAGGACAAAAAACGATAAATACTTAGAAGGTCCCGAAAAAAATAGCGACCACCAAGAACCTCGCATGAGATATAAAAGGATACAAAACAGTATTAAAATGAAAAATTCCGAGGGAAAAATTTTAATTTTCGTAGAAAAATAGACTGGAAAATCAAGGCCTGAGGGAATGATCAAGGAGCCGACTTTTTTTAAAGCTTTTTGAAAGATAGGTTTTTGAAAGGGAAGAATAAAGAAAACTAAAAAAACGAGAAAAGTGAGAATCTTATTCATTATGACCCCTCTAACATTTGCAACTTTTCATAATGCTGCATAAGATCGCGGAAATGCGCTGCATCTTCAAAACGCAACTCTTTGGCAGCACTGCGCATCTCAGTTTCATACATTTTCATCTTTTGCTCAACTTCAGCCGCTGTAAAATGTGAAGGTACAGGTTGTTCTTCTTTTTGCAATGCCGTGACAATTCCGCCAAATGTCTCTGCTAGATTTTCGATGCGTTCGCGGCGTACAGAACGCGGAAGTATACCGTGTTTCTCATTATAAGCTTGTTGGATTAAACGCCTTTCTTTTGTGGTTTCAACTGCTTTTACAATCGATTTCGTCATTGTATCAGCATACATGATCACACGTCCATTGACGTTGCGCGCAGCTCTGCCGCAAGTCTGGATAAGAGAGGTTTCGCTGCGCAAAAAGCCTTCTTTATCTGCATCGAGAATGCACACGAGCGAAACCTCGGGCAAATCTAGTCCTTCGCGCAAAAGATTGATGCCGACGAGCACATCGCACACGCCTGTGCGTAGATCGTTGAGAATTTGAACTCTTTCAAGAGTGTCGATGTCCGAATGTAAATATTTTGCCTTCACGCCAATATCTGTGAGGTATTTTGTAAGGTCTTCAGAGAGTTTTTTGGTCAGAGTTGTTACGAGGACCCTATTTCTTTTTTCCACTTCAGAGCGAATTTGTTCTAGACAGTCATCGACCTGATGCATTGCTGGCTTTATTTCGATGATAGGATCGAGAAGACCGGTAGGGCGAATAATCTGGTGAACGATATCTCCATGTGCTTCTTGAATTTCCCAAGTTCCTGGGGTTGCGGAAACATAAATGACTTGATGGATCCGCTCATAGACTTCTGCAAATTTAAGCGGTCGATTATCAAAGGCTGATGGTAAGCGAAACCCGTAAGAGACAAGGGATTCCTTTCGAGCGCGATCTCCATTATACATCGCATGCAACTGCGGCAGTGTTTGATGGGATTCATCGATGAAAAAAAGAAAATCTTGGGGAAAGTACTCGAGCAGGCAAGGAGGAGGTTGACCTGCAAGACGGCGACTAAAATGTCTAGAGTAATTCTCAATGCCTTTGCAAAAACCGATCTCTTTGATCATTTCCAGATCGTATTTTGTGCGCTGTTCAATGCGCTGTTTTTCTACGAGTAGATTTTCTTTTTCAAAAAAAGCGATCCTCTCTTTAAGCTCGTTTTTTATGGTTTCTATGGCAATGGCTCGCACAGATTCAGGGGTCACGTGATGCGATCCGGGATAAATCGTCACGTCGGTCAGGCGTTTTTTCACCTTCCCTGTTAGGGGATCTATTTCGCTGATGCGCTCAATCTCATCTCCAAAAAATTCGATGCGATAGCCTATTGATTCTTCGTACGCCGGCATAACTTCCAGCACATCGCCTCGCGCTCGAAAAGTCGCGCGCATCAAATCAAAGTCGTTGCGCTTATAGTGCATTTCGACAAGATGCAACAAGATATCATCGCGCCTGCGCTTTTGAGAAACCTCCAGCTTCAGTAACATCTGACTGTAATATTCGGGTAATCCTAAACCATAAATACAGGAGACAGAAGAAACAATGATGACATCATTGCGTTCAATTAAAGAGCGCGTAGCGCTCAAACGCATGCGATCGATTTGATCATTTATAGCCAAATCTTTCTCAATATAAGTATCCGTGCGGGCAATATAGGCTTCGGGTTGATAGTAATCATAATAGGAGACGAAATACTCGACGGCGTTATTTGGGAAAAATGCTTTGAATTCTTGGTAGAGCTGAGCTGCTAATGTTTTGTTGTGTGCCAGGATGAGTGTTGGGCGTTGGACCTTGACAATCACATTGGCCATTGTAAAAGTTTTTCCAGATCCCGTAATGCCTAGAAGAACTTGCGTTTTTTTCCCCGCCTGTATGCCTTGAGCCAATTTTTCAATCGCTTGTGGCTGATCCCCACAGGGAGAAAAATCTGTCTTAAGTTCAAACACGTAACCCCCAATTTAAATTAGACCTCTTTCGAAACTAAGCTTCTGTCGATTTTGGGGTTCTTTTGAACCGCTTTTCATTTCTTTTTGCGGGGGTTGTATCACACTTCGTATACTACCCCCGCAAAAAGAAATGAAAAGCGGTCAAAATAATCCCCAAAATCGACGGAGCCTTAGTTTCGAAAGAGGTCTATTGGAGAAGGAATATAAGGCGCTTTGCACATGGAAGAAATTTGCAAAAAGAGAATCACTAAAGCAAAGATAAATATCCCGGCAAGGGTCAATTTCCCTCCAGGCACCTCATAGGAAGGAGACATATTTCTTCTGTATCTGCCTATCCATACCATAACTACGGGGAGAAGTCCGAATAGAATAACAGTACAAACGCCTCCGGCAAAATTCAGCGCTTTAAAAAACAGCTGGGGATAGACAAGCGCAAAAATAAGCGGAGGAATCAAAACCAAAGCGCATAAGAAGCCATTCTCTTTCTTTTTATAGGGAATGTTCATCCCATCTGCTAAGAAATGCACGAGACTAAGCGCTACAGTAATGAACGAGGTTAGAAAAGCAAAAAACGCTAGAAATTGCACAAAAAAGCCAATCGTTGGAGAACCGACGACAGCGGTCAGTGCCTGTGCAGCTTCCTTATCATTTTTCAAACTAGCTATCAGTCCAGTGGCCCCCCCTACGGGCACGATCCCTAAAACGAAAACTTCCCAGATAATATAAACTGCAAGTGTGCACAAACTTCCGCCGATGATCGCTAAGCGCACGCGTTTAAGATCTCCCTTGAAATAACTCACAAGGCTCGGAACCATATTGTGAAATCCAAAAGAGAGGACGAGAAGCGGTAAAGAAAGAGCAACATATTTTGGATCAACATGCATGAGTAGATTAGGGCGGATATAAGAGGTTCCAGCAAGGAGCAGAAGTGCAAAAAATCCGATTTTCCCAATCATTAGCCCTCGATTGCAGAGGTCTACTCGCCTTGTGCCAAGATAGATAATCCACCCAAAGAGAATAACAAAAAAAAGGCTGCCCATCCACGCAGGCAGAGGAATGCCAAACATTTTCATAAAAAATGTTGAGGATAGACCTCCGATTCCAGAAATATACGCGATAAGAATTGTATAAAAAAGAAAAAGATAAGTGATCCAACAAAGCGCTTTTCCCACCTTGCCCAGCGTATTTTCTGTCATGGTGAGAAGATTCACTCGCTTGGAAAACCAGCTATTGACTTCAACGAGAAGAAGGCCAGAGCCTGTCATAAAAAGCCATGCTAAAAAAAGCATTAACAACGAAGGAAAAAAACCAGAGAGTCCTGTAATGATAGGCAATCCGAACATTCCCGCTCCAATACAGCTTCCCATGATGAGAAGCATTCCACCTAATAGGCTGCCTTCGCTTTTCATTCTCTTCTAGCCAGTTTTTTTTCCACGGTTCGAATTTCTTGTCCCAGCCTTCCCAATTCATAGCCTTCGTAGTCGACAAATTTAAAGAACCTCTCAAAGCTGGGAATAGCTTGTGAAACCTGCTTTGCCATTTCTTGAGCAATAAAGCGATAATTGGGATGCCCCGCGGAAGAAGAGCGGAGCTCACAGAGCCATTGCAATGTGCGGAGATTGACGTGAAAATACCAATGTATATTGTATGCCATAGGGACAACGTACTGCGCTTCTTCTGGCAGTTCTTCTGCAATCATCTCATATACTTTTTTAGCGTCTTCCATCGCTTTGCGATAAGTTTCTTCCATTTCTGTTCCCATAATTTCGGATGGGATATAAAATCCTAGCTCACATCCGAGCAACTGCCTTTCTTGCGTCAGCATGCGATGGCGTTGCAGATCGCGATAATTGCCAAAATCTGCGACGATTTCAAAAGTGAAAATGGCGTGTTCTAATGCACGAGGCGATTTATGGCGGCGATTTTCTCTAAAATTACACGCAGAATCTAAGATTCTACTGAGCTCCTCTTCTGATAGATGACGACAATACTCTTGAAGTTCCAATAGCCCTGCATCGGTGAATTCAAACAACAGCGCAGCTGCTAATTTATAAGGACTATCTTCATCAAAATTAATAAGGCGAACACCTGAATGCTGCATTTTGTTTAAAGAAGAAGTATGCCTTTCTGAAAGAAGTTTCAAGTCATTGCTCGTCTGTTCGCGAAACTGAGTAAACGTGCGTTGATATTTATGGTTTGGCTCTCCACGCCTGATAAAAGAAGGCATGATTTTGGATAATTCTTGATACGTCTTTTTTCCAACGTCTTGCATCTCTGCCAAGTTGTGACAGTTGAGCTTTTGTATTAAACTCTCAAAGAAACGTCCATTTCCATATAATCCCATATTTGTAAGTGCGCTAGCAGGCAAAAGCCCCCGCAAACAGTCTAGTACTTTAGCGCGCAAAGCAGCGGTATAGGCAACTTTTGATACATCGTGCTCTTTGGGGAAGCGCTTTTCTATAATTTCCGTGAGCGGCGGAATCAGCGAAGAATAAGTTTCAAAAAGAGAATTGCACGTCTTAAGGTACGGCTCTTTAAAAGCAGATGCCATTAAGATGGGCTCGCGATAAAACAAATACTCACCATCTACTTTCTGATCGAAATAAATATATCTGGTAGATTTTTCAAGAGGAGAGCCGCCGATCCGACAGTCTTCGATAATTTTTGCCGCAATCACTGAAACATTTTCGATCGCAAGGTGGGCTCCCCCTAACTCTCCAATAGAATCATCGCCATAACCATCCAAAATTCTATCGTAAAAATTTTGCGCTTTTTTAATCGCTATAATCTGATCTTCGAGCTCGTCTTTTTCGCCATTTAAGTGAATGCCAGCAATAGATTGAAAAGCCGTTTCTTCATTCAAGATGAAATCTTTAAGCAAAAGAGAGCGCAGTCCTAAACTGGATCGCGAATAGCGAGAAAATAATGCTCCTTTAATCACTTCGGGAAGATTGCGCAACGCGAAAATGTTGCTCGAGGTATGAGTGACGTACCTCTGAAGGATCTTAATTTGGCTTTCCGTAAACTCTTCATAGCCCTCAATCATTCTACGACCTTTCAGTTTAATTTAAAGCGACAATCAAGTAAAAACTATCCTATGCACCCGTATTGTAGATAAGATTGTCATATTCTTTCAGATCATTACAAGATAAAAAATTAAAAAATAGAGGGAATTTTGGAGAAAATTTTTATCAAGCGTCCACATCGCAATCGCAAAACTCAGGCAATTCGCTCTCTCGTAGAGGAAACTGTTTTGCATCCTTCAGACTTTGTCATGCCCTTCTTCCTTTTGCCTGGAGAAAACCGAAAAGAAGAGATTTTAACTCTTCCAGGCGTACATAGACTTTCTTTAGATCTCCTTCTCAAAGAAGCAGAAAAATTCCATCGTCAAAACATCCCCGCCATCTCTCTTTTCCCAGTCATTTCAAAAGAGGAAAAAGATATTTACGCCACTGCGGCCATAAATCCCGATGGCCTCATCCCTAAGGCCGCGCGCGCCTTAAAACGAGAAATTCCCAGTCTATGCGTCATTACAGATGTTGCACTAGACCCTTTCACATCGCATGGACACGATGGACTGGTCAATGATCGAGGAGAAATTCTCAACGACGCAACAGTCAAACTCCTTTCCCAGATGGCAATCGTGCACGCCCAAGCTGGTGCCGATTTTGTCGCTCCCAGCGACATGATGGACGGACGCATCGGAGCCATTCGCCACAGCCTCGATCAAAATAACTTAAGCCATGTAGGCATTCTCTCCTATGCTGCCAAATACGCCTCTTCTCTCTATGGTCCTTTCCGCGACGCGCTCGGATCTCAATTGCAATTTGGCAATAAAAAAAGCTACCAATTAAATCCTGCGAATATCCGCGAGGCCCTTTTAGAAGCGCATTTAGACGAAGAAGAAGGTGCAGATATGCTTATGGTCAAGCCAGCGTTATTCTATTTAGATGTCATGGTGGAACTTAGAAAAGTAACACACCTTCCGATCTGCGCTTACCACGTAAGCGGCGAGTATGCCATGGTCATGGCCGCCCACGAGCGGGGAATGCTCGATGCCCCCCAAGTCTTCCTCGAAGCCCTTCTCAGCATCAAGCGCGCTGGCGCTAACTTTATCTTCAGCTACGCAATCCCTCACGTGCTTCCGCTTATTTGAGTGCGTAGGGGTAGGAGTACAGATCAAAGTAAATTTTAAATTTACTCAGGATGAACAAAGTATTTGAAATTACTTGGGTATATCTTTTGGTTCGGTAGGCGCTGCTGTTCGTTTATTCATCGCAACGATTTCCGAGAAGTCATTTAAAGCAGATGACTCACTATTGCTAAACAGTTCTGATAAACTCGGCATAAATTGTCGTGCATTATTGAGCGCATGCGCAATTATCGAACTTCCTAGTCCGCCTAGGTTATACGCTAAACTATAAGCTGTCCCCTTCAACCACAATTCTGTTCCTTCAATTGATTCTAATTCCCTACCGTGAGCCATGGAAAACATAATGTTCGATAAGAAAACACTTGTTATTTCAGCAGCTTCTAGCGGCGTCCCGCAGCTCAGGCAGTATGTCAATAATTGTTGAATCCCAGTTCGAAAGACTACCTCTTCCACAATGGGTGCCCCAATTATAGAACTTAACTTTCTGCTGAGCAATAAATTGCTTCCGCCTAAAAATTCACCTATTTTCGCATTGCATATACCCAATGTTCTGGGTAAAAGTCCAGTTTTTAGGCTGTCTTTTGCACATTGAGGTATCATTTTGCTTACTAATTTTAAAGGATTGATACTCTCAATTTTTTGAGAAATCATCCCACCCGCTTTTGCACCGATAGCTCCGATAATTCCAGCTGTTCCAGTGGAATAAAATAAATTACTAACAATATTAGACATAATAAAATTCATCCATTATAATTATAATTGTATTCTAATTTTAATAAATTATTTAATAATTATCAAATTATTTGTAATTGCAAAATAGAAATATTCTGTTTTACCCCCATAAATAAAGTAAAAATTTGACATTTAGACGTTAACTCCTAAGCATGAGTAGGTTAATGTGAATAAGTGGGTTTATATGACTGAACAAGAAATACTTAGAGTAGAAATATTCGTTAAGATCACAGAAAAACGATTGTCGCAGAATGCAACAACTAGCAACTTGAGTTAATAATTATACCGGCTTTCTTCTAGCGTCCAGTACAGGCGCTTGCCAGTGGCAGCTCTGGCACCGACGTCGCGAAGCCACGCAGACATGACATAGCCTACATAAGATCTAGAGCTTTGCTTAAGGAAAATATCGAGGGGAATCATAAACGAAAAGCCTTTATCGAAATATATTTTACCATTGACGTGATCATCGCCATTTGTCACTGTGCACCAGAGAGCAAAGCGCGCGCCGCTTTTAAAATAGCGCCCCACTTCTGTTCTTACGCCTTTATCTTTTGCCAAAAACTGTCCCAGATTGATGATAAGATCCATGTTTAAAGGCTTAAAATCGTAATAGAAATCGAGAAAATACTGAATGCCGATAAAAGGGATCATTTGCTGCTGTCCGTTTTTAAACTCTGCAATCTTTCTTGTGAAATTAATGCCGTGATAACGCCTTTTCCACACTGTGGCGTATTCACATCCGATAGCCCAATTCGATTTGACGGGATAATAGAGAAGCTCCGTGGCCACTCCTCCGTAAGCCGGCTCAAAATATCCTGCGCCAATGCGATAAAACCACCCCTTTTTTAAATTCCATGATTTTTGCAAGAACGCTTGCTCCATGGAAAAAGAACTCGTTTGAAAATATTTCAGCGTATCGGTGCGCACATTTGGCAATTTTGAGGGATTGTTGCGATCTCTGCTCCCAATGCCTGCAAAGCTCGATTTGATCGCATAACTGCCTTGCAAAGTATAGTATATTTCATCGAAGAGATACCCTTGCTGCGTAGCAACAGCGCTTAAGTTGTATTTAAACTTTCCCTTACTGCTCCCAAAAAAGGTGAGAAGGCGCGGGCGAATCGTAAATGCCCAAATCGGTTTATGCCTTTTAAAAATCAACGCTGTATCATAAGAGCCAGGTTCAGAAGGAGCATCTTTCATAGGAGAGAGAGTCTCTAGCTCAAAATCCCCAATCTGGGCACGCCGCCAGCGCTGTAAATCTTCATTGCGAAAGCGATAGGATTGGCAGGGCACAGCATCTGCCTCAATTACAACTACCACAGTCTCCACATCTGACGGCGTCAGCGCTGCAAGGATATGCTGCACGCGATCGCGGACAATGCGCTCTTCGCGGTAGCGGTTATTTACGACCTTAAGCCAAAGCTCCTTATTCCCTTGTTTATCGTAAGTAAAAAAAGCTTTGTATAAATCTAAGCCCTGATCGCTAAATGCGAATGCGATTTCTTGTGCCAGATCTTGGCTTGTGCGCAAAATGCCTAAGGGTTCTAGATCGATAGGAGAGCAGTAGTTTGAGGGATCATCTACTTTAGGGAAAATGCCTTCTGTTGTTCCCAAAGGAAATCTCAAAGAAGCGGACGCAGCGACATTTGTACCTCTAATACTGCTAAGAGAAAGTTGCACGGCGTTCCACCCGAGAAACGAAAGCCCCGCATTGATTCGCGAATTTACTTTTCTGCCCGAAGGATGTTCATGAACGTGTTTTTTGTAATCAGTCGCATCGTATTCAGCAACTATGGTGATATCTTTAAGTATGGGTATCTTAGATCGCCGAAGGGGAGTCCATGACGCGCCACCAAAAAACCCTTTGATGCGCCCGTGTCCCCATCCTAAAGAAGTCTCTAAGTTCCACGATAAAAATTGTTTTGTCACGACGACATACTGCGCATTGAATCGCTTTGTCCCCAAAAAATCTTCCAACCCGACAGAAATTAAGGGGAGCCGTAGAAAACCATCTTCTGGCGCAAGCACTCCCAATTTCACATTTCCTATGCGTTCAGCATCATCTCCAAACCCCTCGTGTCCAAAATTCTTTTCGACAATGCCATTGTAAATGCGATAGTTTGCGCCAAGTTCAATCCTGCTAAAAACGGGAAAGTTTACCCCATAGATTTGATAAGGAGAAACACTGGCAAATCCACCGGCAATCGTCCCTGTTTTGGCGATGCGAGCAGAAGGCATCGCAAAATAGCCGCCCATCATCGAATAGTTGTAAAAAAAAGGAAGCTCGTCCTTAAGCGCGTTGTCGATGACTTTTACTAATTCAAGATCGCGGAAAAGCGTATTTTCTTCCGCTTGAAATGCCAGCGGAAAAAGAAAAAAAAGGACAAAGAAAAAAAATAACGCCATGAAAATTCAGAAGCTTAACCGAGATAGCTGCAAAACTCAAGCGTCGAACTTAAAGGGAAAAATTCTTTTTTGCAAGAAGATGCGAAGAAAATCAGCAGCTCTCTAGCGAGAGCTGCCCCATTGTGCATACTTCTTAGCGCTTAAAACAAAAGCCCTAAAATAGTTCGTTTAGGATTTAGCAAAAGCAACATTCATTTTATCCAACACATGCACATAATGCTCATCGACTTTCATTGTCAATTTAGCGATGGACAACCCTGCACAGGGTAATGTCTTCCCAAGAGCTGTTCTTGCAACTGCAATGATTTTCTCTTTATCGGCATCGACTGGTATATTAAATTCCGTTATGCGAAAAGATTCTCCACCAGCGTTATATCCAACGATAGTGTATTTGCGCTCCTTCTTTGTGTAAATTTCAGGGTGGTCCATTAGCATGTCTAGCCGAGCATTTGCTCGATCTACAGGTGAAAAGCCTGGATTATTTTTTATTATTTTGAGATATTGCTTTTCATCCTGATGGGGTTCAGGGTTCTCTCGCATATAATCGCTTGCTTGTTGATACCACCTTTGGAGTTGTTCATTTTCATACTTTCTTATCGGTATACCCAAACGACTTGAAAATTTGGAGTTTTGGGTGCATTGGCGCCTTGATTTTTGATGCACAAAAAAGGGGGCAATATTCGGAGATAAATATGGCCCCTTTTTTGTGCATCAAAAAGCGAGGATGCCAATGAAGCCAAAAACCAAATTTTCAAGTTGTTTGGGTATACACCAGCCCCTGATACTGCAGACATGTTAACCTTCCTTTTTTAAGATTATGACATTTAAAAACGACAGCCATTTTAATAAGACAATTGTAAAAATCAAGCAAAAAAATAGTTTTACAACAACTACACTCTAGCTAATAGCTCAAAAATCAAAATTAGAAATTTACAGACTCCTCTTAAGGGTTTTAATTGAAGATAATTAGCGACACAAACTATACTCCCTAAATTCGAGGGTAGCGTTGAGAGTTTCTAAAGAAAATCCGCGAAAATCCGGCGCGCACTCTTTCATTTAAGGATGGTTATGCCTGCGTGTCACACTCAAGTAAATCAAGGACTTCACATGAGTTATCTTAAAGATTTTCAAACTCACATTTCCAATCATGATTATCCTTCTTTTCTCAAACTATGGGAAGAGTATTGTTCAGGAGATGAAGTAGATCCTGTAGAACTTAAAGAAATTCTACGCGCAGTGAAGGCTTCTGATATTGCAGAACCCGTGGGACGACACGTTGAGAGAATCGTCCCCTTATGGAAAAATTTAGAAGAATCCCCGCTTTCGCATGAAATCCTCAAATTAATCCTTGATGTTCAAACGACAAATAGTGAACAACTCGCAGAACTTGCTCTAGAAGATCTCAAAAAAAAATTTGGCGATACAAAAAATTTCCAAGAAAAAGTGCGTTTGGTGGGACTGCGCGGAAAAGACAAGTTTCAAGGGGCAATTAGCGCATTTGAACTGCTCAATCACATGGATAAGGGAAAATTCATGTTCCACACAGGCGGATGGGGTGTTGGAGAAGTTGTTGAATATTCTCTTTTGCGCGAGCAGCTCAGTCTCGAATTTGATTATGTCCCCGGAAAAAAAGACATCTCTTTTGCTACTGCATTTAAAACGCTTATTCCTATCCCAGATGATCATTTTCTCGCTCTGCGTTTTGGCAACCCTGATCTATTAGAGAAAAAGGCAAAAGACTCTCCTGTTGAAGTCATTAGAATGCTTCTCCGAGATTTAGGACCCAAAACTGCTGCCGAAATTAAAGATGAACTTTGTGATCTTGTAATCCCGTCTGGTGAATGGAGCCGATGGTGGCAAAATACGCGGGCCAAGGTCAAAAAAGACACTATGATCGAAACTCCCGAAGATATCCGCGATCCTTTTCGGCTTCTTCAAAATGAGATTACACATGAAGAAAGATTTCAACAGGTTTTGGAAAACAAGCCCGATGCCAATACCTTAATTCAGATGATCTACTCCTTTATGAGAGATTTTCCAGAAACGCTTAAAAATAGCGATTTTAAAAATACGCTTTCTGCAAAATTGAGTGAAATGCTCTCTTTTAAAGAAATTAAAACTGCCCAAGAACTTCAAATCCATTTTTTTCTTCAAGACTTAAAAGGAATTAAAGACTATCCCACCATAGCAGAACTAATCAATCAATGTGATTCAATAGAAGGATTGCTCAGTGGAATTGAGATTCTAAGTTTTAAAAAACGCTTGCTTGTGGAGATCCGAAAACTGAAACCTGATTGGAAATCGATCTTCCTAGATCTCTTTTTCAAAGTCGACCAGGCTCCTTTGCGCGATTATATTATGTCCGAACTCTCTGCCGCAAAAGCTGAAAGCGAATTAAAGCAAAAGATCGAAGAGCTTTATAGTCATCCATATCGTTATGCAGACGCTTTTCTTTGGTATTTCCAAAAAGTCACTTCTCAAAAAGGCCTTCCTTTTTCAGACAAAACGAGTAAAATGCGCTTTTTCGAAGGACTTCTCATTCTGCTTAGCCATCTTGAAAATGATCCCGAGCAAAGAGAAACTGTGAAGAAAATTCACGGGATTCTCACTGCAGGTCGTTTTGCTATCGTACGGCAAATCATGCAAGAAGGCACTGTTGAAGACGTCAAAGAACTTCTCTTACTCGCTTCTAAGTGCCATTCGTTAAGTGATCACGACCAAAAAATCTTCCATTCACTTGCCGAAGTCGTTCATCCTTCCCTTTCTAAGATGCGCAAAAAATCCGAACTCCCTTCTCCTGATTCTAACATCATTTGGACCACGGCTGAAGGTTATCAAAAACTACAACACCGCATTCAACAGATCGCCACAGTCGAGACAGTAGAAAATGCAAAAGAAATCGAGATCGCACGTTCACATGGCGACTTAAGAGAAAATGCAGAATTTAAAGCTGCTTTAGAAAGAAGAGATCGCCTTCAGGCGGAATTGAAGTTGCTTTCAGAACAATTGAATCGCGCGCGCATTCTGACAAAAGAAGATATTTCCAAAGACGAAGTGGGAATTGGCTCTGTCGTTGAATGCATAGATAAAAATAATAAAAAAATCACATACACCTTCTTAGGCCCTTGGGATGCTGACCCAGAAAAAAATATTCTCTCCTTCCAATCGAAGCTTGCACAGCAACTAAAAGGACTCGGAGTAGGCGACAAATTTCAATTGCACGGAGATGAATACACAATCATTTCTATCCACAGCTATCTATAACTAAGAGTTTTTAAGTGAACTAAACCAAAATCCTAGGTATAAGAAAGGCATACTCATTGTGCTTCAGTTGCCTTAAAAGGTGGGCTATTACTTATGGAACTTGTTATAGCAAGTCGAAATGTGCATAAAATTCGCGAATTTCGAGCTATTTTAAAAAAAGTTTTACATTGCGATCTTCTCAGTCTTATCGATTTTCCAAGTTACGTTCCTCCACCTGAATCAGGTGCTACATTTAAAGAAAATGCCATTCTAAAAGCAGAGCACGCCGCAAGAGCACTTCATCGTCATGTAATTGCCGATGACTCAGGACTTGTCGTTCCAGCACTTAACGGCGCACCTGGCGTATACTCTCGCCGTTATGCCGGAGAGAATGCAACGGATAAAGAAAATCGTCAAAAACTTTTAAGCGACATGCGTAATTTGGAAGATGCTTCTAGACAAGCGTATTTTGAATGTTGGATTGCTTTAGCTTCTCCCCAAGGGCTTGAAAAATGCGTTAAAGGAATTGCCGAAGGAACGATCATCGATAAAGAAAAAGGGGGATTTGGATTTGGTTACGATCCCATTTTTGTCAAACATGAGTATGGCAAAACATTTGCTGAGCTTGGAGAAGACATCAAAAATCGCATTTCTCATAGACGCAAAGCTTTAGATAAATTGCTCCCTATTCTCGAGACGCTTGCTGAGCAGTATCCCGAAGTGGATGCAAAAGAGCTAAAGTGAAACATTACCTAGTCGATGGTTATAACCTCCTCTTCTACAAGCCTAAAACGCGCATTTCATTAAAGGAAAAACGCCTCGAGATCATCACTTTTCTCAATGATTTTATAGCTTCTCTTTCCATAAATGTGACGCTTGTCTTTGACGGCTCTGATCCGCATTCGCGCCATTCTTTTCGTCACCATTTTGATGCCTTAGAAATCATCTATACCACCAAGGGTATAAGCGCCGACACTTATATCTTAGAAAAACTCGACGCATCGCAGCATCCAGAACATTATATCGTCGTTACTAACGATCGCGATCTCGCCACAAGTTGTAAAGTTCTCAGAGCTACAATTCTTTCCATCGATCAATTTCTTTCTTTTCTTCTAAAAAAGAAACAAAAACATAAAAAAAAGACCACAGTCTCAAGACGGATTCTCAGAGATTCAGACGCAGAAATTTCTCGCCTTCTTCGCATTTTTGAAGAACGCCTAAATGAAAATTGATTATTAATTTTTGAACACATAAAATTTTGTATTTGTCTCTTTTGTAGGTAAAATTATATGCGTCGTATTTTAGTTATTATAGCTATCATTTTGTCTCTTTTTTCCCTACCAACGCTTTCCCATTCAAAAAATAAAAAACAAAAGAGCCACAGCTCAAAAGCTCTTCCTTCCCAAGAGTGGAGGGAAGAATTTGTCCTTAAAGTGCTCAGCAAAGAACAACCAGAATGGATGTTAAAGCAAATTAAAGCAGATCTTCGCAGCTTTACGTTTTCTGACGTGACCCAAAAAATGCTGGACGAGACAATGCAAGACAGCGATCTTCATTTTCTTGCGCGCTTTCGCATTCGCGACAGTTTTCTTACGATGTATTGTCCTATTTCACACGAACGAGTTCAATTAATGACCAAAGCATTACAAATCCTGTGTGATACTGTTTATTTACCTGATGTGGATTTTATTGTAAGTTTACACGATTCCGCAGATGGCATAGATTTTCAAGCTCCTGTATTTGCCTTTGCTAAACACATTAATTCTCACAGGGTTATCTCGATTCCAGATTTCGAAGCACTCTTTGGACAAACAGCATTCATATCTCAGCTCGATAACGGGATTCGACAATTCCCCTGGGATAAAAAAATTTCAAAAGCATTTTGGCGGGGGGCTACGACAGGAGGGAATTTTTCAGAGGACAATTTTTTAAACTTTCCCCGCTCTAAGGCTGTGACTCTTTCATTAGAGATGCCCTCTTTAATCGATGCGAGATTCAACTTACTTGCTCAATGTAATGAACCAGAAAAAATCAAAAGAAAATTTGCGGCCTATTTTGGAGCGTCGGCATCTGTAAAAGATCATCTGAGATATAAGTACCAGTTACTCATTGATGGCAATTCTTGTGCATATTCCCGCGCGTATTGGCAACTTTTTTCAAATTGCGTTATTTTAAAACAATCTTCGCCAAATATTCAGTGGTACTACAGCCTTCTCAAGCCCTACGAACACTATATCCCTCTACAAGAAAATTTGGATGATCTCGCAGAAAAAATCCTATGGGCAAAAGAACATGATGAAGAAGTGCTCAGAATCGTCGATAATGCCCAAAAACTGGCTAAAGAAAATTTAAAGCAATCTGACGTCTATTACTATTTATATCTTCTTCTGACAGAATACGCTAAACTTCAAAGATAATGCGCTTATTGCTGCTTCTACTGTTAACTTTTAATAGCTTTTACTTGCCCGCAGAGGAAATCCAGTACACTATTACTGATTGGGAATATGCACTAGAGCGCATCTTCAAATATCCACAACCTTGGATGTTAGAGCAAATTCGCGCTGATCTAGCTCCTTTTTCCAAATTAGATCTGAGCCCTACAGCACTAGATCGATTTATGGATAAATACCATGCACAAAATCAAGGCTGGTTGCTCGTTCGCATTGCCATTCGCTCAAATCATGTTTTTGTACAAGACATATACACTAAGGCTGATGCGAAGAATGGCAAAGAACTCAGGAGAGTCCGCCTAGAGTATATGCTTCATTCCCTGAATAGACTAACCAGTTGTATCACAGTGCCGAATGTGGATTTTATCTTATGCTTAGGCGACTGTTTAGATGGAATTGATATCTCGGTTCCCGTTTTGGCATTTTCCAAAAATCCAAAACTTGCACCTAAGGTGGTATTGATTCCAGATTTTGAGGCATTAAGTGGCAATGAGCATTTTTTATATCAAACTCATTTGGGCAATAAACTATATCCTTGGCATCAAAAACACAACCGCGCCATTTTCCGAGGATCAATGACTGGCGGTGATTTTACTTTCGAAAATTTTTTTTCATTCCCTCGTACTCGAGCAGTGACTCTGTCTTTACAATTCCCAAACCTCGTCGACGCGCGCTTTACTTGTTCAACGTGTCAAAACTTTAAAGAGCGCTTCCCCAATTATTATGCCCCTGGGCTCTCTGTACAAGACCATATTCGATATAAATACCAATTATTGATCGATGGAAACTCTTGTGCATACTCCCGCGCTTATTGGCAACTCTTCTCTAATAGCGTCATTCTCAAGCAATCGTCCGAAAACATTCAATGGTATTACAGAGCTCTTCAACCTTATGTCCACTATATTCCCATCAATGCAGACATGGGCAATCTCATCGACGTCATTCGTTGGACCATCGAACACGATACCGAGGCCGCAAAAATCAGCCAACAAGCCCAGCAATTTGCCAAAGATAACCTCTCCTTTGCACGCGTCATGCAATATCTCTATCTTCTTCTTGTAGAGTATGCCAAGCTTCAGAAAGAAGGCTATTCAACATCGCAGGTTTCTAGCTCAGAAGGAATGGGCTCTGAGAAATTTGTCTCGTGCCAGGGATAATCCGCAATGAGCATGCGTATTTCTTGTGTCGATTTAGAGCGGTTGAGCGCTTCTCGAAGCTGTCTTGTTCCTTTTCCTTTTTTTAAATACCAACAACCCACTCTGCGCATGTCTGTCACGACTTTGCGCTCTGGCTGATAAGAGACGATGTGCTCTAAATGCTCGAGCATAGCATCGCGATATTCCCATGCGGACTTTAAAGAAATGTCAAGCCCGGATAAATGTCGATAAATATCATCGATCAGCCAAGGCTGTCCCATCGTCCCTCGTGAAAGCAAAATGGCGTCGCATCCGGTATGGGCAAATATCTTCTCTGCGCTATCGACATTAAAGAGATCTCCATTGCCAATAATTAAGATATGCTTTGCAACTGCTTTGCAGTCGCGAATGTAATCCCAATTGGCAAAGCCCTTATACCCTTGAGAGCGTGTTCTACCGTGAATGCAAATCGCTTGGGCTCCCGCTTGCTCGGCAATTTGAGTGATTTCTTGCGCATTGATACTATTTGCATCCCAGCCTGCTCGAATTTTTACAGTGACGGGAATGCGCACCGCAGCGACCATGTTGCTGATAATTTCTCCTATTAATTTAGGATGCTTTAGCAAACCTGAACCGCTTCCGTCTTTTGTCACCTTATCTACAGGACATCCGCAATTTAAATCGATCACATCGAAACCCAAATCTTCGATAATCTTTGCACAAGACCCTGCCATATGCGGTTTAGCTCCGCAGAGTTGCGCTCCTATCGGATGCATCGAGGCTTCATAATCAAGAAGGCGATAAGTGTGTGGATCATTTCGAATCAAAGCATCCATCTTTACCATTTCGCAATAGATAAGCCCAGGATTGTATTTTGACGTCATTCTTCTAAAGGCAAGATCTGAACATCCTGCTAAAGGAGCGCAGAATACATTGGAAGGAAGAGCAAGCGTGCCCAATTGAAAAGGGCGTTTTAAAGAGGACATTGCAAAACTAGGTTCTGTCGATTTTTGGGATTATTTTGGCCGATTTTCAACTCTTTTTCGGGGGATAATATCAACATTTCGTATATTATCCCCCGAAAAAGAGTTGAAAATCGGCCAAAATAATCCCAAAAATCGACGAACCCTAGTTTTGCAATGCCCTCCAGGGCCATTCTCATTTCCTAAACAACGAGAAATAATAAAAATTTCTGGATGATTTGAAGGCCAAAAAAAGCCAAAAGAGGGCTTAAATCCAGCATTCCTCCAATGGGAGGAATAAGACGGCGAAAAATATTGAGATAAGGATCTGTATAAAACCGCAAAAACCGCATGACCTTATGCTGTGAAAATGAGGGAAACCACGAACCTATAATTCGCACCGCCAGCATGAATGTATAAGCGCTGAAAACCCAATTAATAATTTTAATGATTAAAATTGTCATATGCTTCGTTCATTCAATAAAATCGAAAATCCAATTTTATCCTTTTTTAGCCCTTAAGGCAACTATTTTTACCTATTTGGCAAGCCGTGAAATTCTACATGGTTTTAAAATTTTTTGTTACCTTTCCTAAAAGCTCTTTCTTAAGATACAATTGTCCCAATTTAGCAAAGGTTCTTTTACGTGATCAGGCTTTCTCGCGAACACCTTAACAGATGGGCGAAATCACTTATTAAAACAAACCCTTTCCATAGGCGCATTTTAGGCATATCTAAGGAAGAAGAAGGGTTAAAAGTCGCTTATGTCACTAAACATAAGGGAAAAATCACTGTAGATTCTTGTGAATGCATGGCGTTTTCTGCAAAGGAAAATGTGCGTCTGCGCGATGAACACACTGAACTTGTGACGGGACTAGAGTCCCATGAAGTCGTCGTTCGCTCTCTTTGCCTCCCTTTAAAAGCAAAGCGCAAAATTTTTGCCGCTCTTCCCTTTCAACTCGAAGCCCTCCTCCCTTTTTCTTCCGATCAGGCAATCACATGTCCTTTTTTAAAAGCTGTGGATCAAAAGAGCACTCGTATTTCTCTGATCGCCACTTCAAAAGAGCGCTTAAAGGAGCATTTGAATGCCTTTGCTTCATGGGATATCAGCCCAGATATTGTCACCTGCGCCCAAATAGCATTACTTCGTTTCGCTCAGTGGCTATATCCTCAACAAAAAGAACTTCTGCTCTTTCACTGCACAAAGCAGAGAATACAGTGCATTTTAATTCAAGAAGGAGAGCTCGTCCTTTCTCAATCCATCAAAAGTGATGCCTCCTCCGAACTGGAAAGACTCTCTGTTTTTCTTAAAGAAAAAGCACACCTTGTAGATAATACTCCTTGGATCCTTCTCGGAGAGAGCTCTTTGAATGCTCTTTGGATTCAGACATTTGGCGATTGTCGGCTACCACTACCTCTAGTGCTTGCAGAAGAGAAGCTGCATTCCCATTGTCTTGCTATCGGCTTTGCACTGGATGCCCTTTTTAGCGATGCGCGCAGCGTGCAGCTACGTCAAGAAGAGTTCACACCGCCACACCATCTGCGTTTAAGAAAAAAAAGAGCCCTTTTGTATGCAACTTCCTGTTTAATTTTTACTGCAATCTTAGGCATCAGCACTATGCTGATCGCACACAAAAAAACAAAAGCGCTTTCCGACAAACTTCTCTTTTATTTTCCATCGAATGAAAAGCAGCACATTTTATCTATCTCAGAAATTGAAGACTCTCTTTTGAAATCAGAGCAATTCTTAAAAAAACACCAAAAAAACGCATTTCCTTTTTTTCTTACGGTACCCAAGGTAAGTGATGTTTTAAGTTGGCTGAGTACACATCCCTCTTTTGTAACAGCAGAAGGAGGTCCTAAAGAAGGCATTGATATAAAATCGATGCGCTATCAACTCCTTAAGTTTCCGACCTTAGATGATCCTTCTCTTCCTTATCAAGCACAAGTTGAAATTGAATTTACAGCTACGACACCCCGACTTGCTAGAGAATTCCATGAAGCTTTGCTCAAAGGGGACTGCATTGTCAATGCGAAAAAAGAAATAAAGTGGCAACCCCAAGGAACTCTGTATTCTATTCAGTTTCAACTCAACAAGAGCCCCCCCTTATGAAACTTATATCTTTGGCATACTGGTTCTTACTCATTTTAATCCCTCTTCCTAGCTTTTATTTTCTCTTTAATTATTCTTTAACACTCGATCGTTTAATCGCATTGGATGAACAGCTCGAAAACATTCACGCGAGAAAAAACCAAGTAGAAGCAGTGCAAAAACGCGAACACTCAGCTTTATCTTCTCTTGCACAATCTGACCCATTCTATATCGACAAACACCTCGAAACTCTGATTTTTTTAGAACCCGAAATTAAAAAAATAGAGTCGCTCTTTGCAGACACCCAGGTCGATGAAACCATTCAAAAGCGCTTGCACTTTCTTAAAAACACCAATCGCTTTTTATTAGCAGAAGATAAGATCCGCTCTAAGGAAAAGCTGAGAGAAGTGTTTGAAAAACAACAGCAACCTGTTGAGATAGACGAAGAAGATCTCAAAAAATTGCTTGCCCTAATCGAAGGCGTTACGATTTGGCCATATGGGCCCAAAGAAGGCAGACCCCAAATCATTATTCAAGATTTTTCCCTTTCAAAAAAACAACACCGCGCACAAGACCATGTTTTTGTCGTAAATATGAATCTCATTAAAAGAGAAAACCCATGAAAAAATGCCTTCCTCTCTTATTTCTAGCATTTTTATTTGGATGTGGCTCGCATACACCTCAAGACAATAGCTCTACGATCACCAGCATGCAGATCATCGATCGCAATGGTTTTGCAGAGACATTTAGCAATAAAGACCGCATTCAAACCTATAAAGATGTCGATTTTTTATCCTCTCAACCCTATCAAAAAATCCTGCGCGTTTACGGACGCAATACTCTGGGGCAAAGCACTTCGAAGATGACCAGTTATCACGACAATGGTCAGCTATGGCAATATCTAGAAGTTGTCGATGGAAGAGCTCATGGCCTATATCGCGAATGGTTTGCCAATGGACAGTTAAAGATCGAGTCAAATTTGATTGAAGGTCTTGCAGATCTTCACGACCTTGCACAAAAAAGCTGGGTATTCGATGGCCTCAGCCGTGTATGGAATGATCAAGGAACCCTAGTAGCAGAAATTCACTATGACAAAGGCGTACTACACACTCCGTCTTTATACTACCATGCAAATGGATCGCTTCAAAAAACACTTCCCTTTAACGCAGGACACCTCGAAGGAGATCTTCTTATCTTTGACCCACAAGGATGTCTCATTGAACAAATACCGTATGTACAAGGTCAAAAACAGGGCAAAGCGTGCGCTTATTGGACTTTAGAACAGCCCTTATACGTAGAAGAATACTCCCGCGATGTATTGCAAAATGCCTTTTATTGCGATCCCACTGGTAAAGTCGTAGCGCGCATTGAAGAGGGAAAAGGACAACAAGCCGTGTTTAAAGATGACTATCTGTATTCGCTCATTGAATATCAAAATGGAGCTCCCGAAGGGCTTGTTACGCTCTTTCGCGAAGATGGCACAATACACATGACCTATATGATAAAAGACGGACAAAAACACGGAGAGGAATGGGAGTATTATCCCTATAAAATTAATGAAAAACCACAAGCTAAACTCTGTGTGCATTGGCATGAAGATAAACTACAAGGAGTGGTTAAAACGTGGTTCGCACATGGAGTGATGGAAAGTCAACGCGAAATCATCGGAGACAAAAAACAGGGCCTCTCATTTGCATGGTATAAAAATGGAGATCTCATGCTCATGGAAGAATATCAAAACGATAATTTACTCAAAGGAGCTTATTTCAAAAAAGCGGATAAAGCGCCTGTCTCAAAAATTGAGGAAGGAAAAGGCATTGCTACTTTATATACGTCTGATGGCCTCTTTATGAAAAAAGTGAGTTATGAAAAAGGACGCCCCAAAATCGATGACGAGTTCTAGCGAAAAACAGCATGTCCGCACACTCTTGCTCAGTATCAGAGAGCAAATTTCTAAAGAGCGCCGCTCAGGGGCCAAGGAAGCGCTAAAGGAGAGACTTCATACATTAGACCTCTTTCAAAACCAAGGCTTCGTCGGTTTTGGGGTTCTTTTGAGCACAGAAAAAGCTGTTCTTTCCTTTTGCAGTCTTCCTCAAGAAATCGATACCTCCGCGCTTAATTTTGTCCTCGCTAAGCAATGGCGCCTTCTTCTTCCTAAAGTAGAGCAAGAACAGTTAAAAATTTACCGCGTAACAAATCTAGAACAAGACCTCGTTTTGTCTTCATGGGGAATACTAGAGCCCAAACCCGAAGTGTGTTTAGAAGTTCCGCTCAAAGACATTCCCTGTGTGCTCGTCCCAGCACTTGGATTTGATAAAATGAACATGCGGATTGGTTATGGCAAAGGATTTTACGATCGGCTGATTGCACAGATAAGAGCCATTGCGCCGAAAACGCGCGTTATCGGCATTGGTTTCCACGAACAACTTTTTTCCAAAGAGCTTCCCTTAGAGCCTCATGATCAGCCTTTAGACGAAGTCTTTCTGTTCTGATCCATAAGTTTGGGCTTTTTAGGCTTAGGGCCGCCTTCCGGTTTTTCTGCTTCTTTTTTCTGAATAAGTTCTTTAATTCTTCTTGTGAGCACATTATTTTTTTTGCCCATGTGTCTCTCTAGAAGATCAGGCCTATCTTCAAACAAGTTTACAAAAGCCAGACTCTCCTTGCTCCTAGGAAGGGAAAGCATGCTGGCTATCCTCTTCTCAGAAATTCCTTCTAGGACATGCTCATAAGGTGACTTGCGTAAATACGTTAAAACTAGGCCAGTCATATCAGGAATAAGATAAATTTGTAATAAAGCAGCAACACCAGCTATTCGTTTTGGTGAACCTTCATCGTTATCTAAATAGCACTCTTGCAGAACACTAACGCCATGTTTTGTTAAAAAGCCATTCGCTTCCCAATGGTTCATAAGAGATTTATCAGACCCAGTGAGGTTGTCAACATTTAATTCCGCTCCATATTGAAATAATAACTTAACAATATCTAATGATTGTGCTGCATAAATAGGTGTTACAGGGCCTAGATTCCCTATCCTTTTTTGGTTGGGATCTGCTCCCTGCTCTAAAAGTAGTTGAATAGCAGGCAAGTGATCTACTGCCACAGCTACGTGAAGAGCTCTCATACCTTTATAATAATCAGCGTTCTGATGGCTCGGGGGATGATGAGGAAACTGCGATAAACTGTTGCTGAGATCAGTACCAACTGTTGCGTCTATATCTGCTTTGAGCTGGATCAAACAAGACGACAATACTTCTATTGGACGATGGAGTGCTATATTGACTATAAAAGAATTATTAATTATATCTTGACTGACAATAGGTGAACTAAAAGATAAAAATGACATAATTTTAACTCCATTTAATAAAAAGTTCGCACAATATTATCACAAGCGTTTATTTTTAAAAAAATGGATAAATTAAGGAGGAGCGGCTTCCGGGTGCAAGTATTGGCCTCCCGGCACGGTCGGATAAGACCCCGATTTTTTAGGAGGAGGGTGACAGGTTCTAGCTCCTGGACATCCCAAGGCCATAACGACAGCTCCTGTTGAGACAGTATCGCAGACGGCATAATCTTTTCCATCCATGCAATACCAAATGACGACGTAAGGTGTTTTTGAGCGATAGCCAGATTCGACTTGAGCATTAGGCCCTTGATATCCTCCAGCATAGGAATAGCTGTCTGTCCAGTTGGCGGTGTTCTGAGCGCGGACAACGATCTCTCCCAAATAGGATCCATCCGAGCCGCGAATCACAGCGCGCAAATCAAACGTGCTGTTATTGAACAGCCTCACGGAACCCGCAGAGAGAAAACCACAGGTAAATAGGAGTAGAAAAAGAAAAGCGGCGCGCAAGGGGGACAACTACTCTTCCTCACTGTTTTCTTGGCATTGTTGATCTCCTCCGCAACTGAGAGCTAGCACTGTCGAATCGGAAGAGACATCATAACATGTGCCAAATAGCTTACCACTTGGGCAATACCAATTGACGGTATAAGGCATGGGCGGTCTTGGAGAATTTGTATTATATCCATAATATTCGTAATCAGCCGACCACGTAGTGCTATCCTGAGATTGTATCATCATTTCTTCTAGCTGATTGCCATTTGCATCCAAAAGCACTGCGGTTAATTGTAGGGAAGAATTGTTAATGAGTCTAAGTGAAGCACTCCAGCTCAATAGGTGAGAGCAAAGAAAAGTAGCTATTAAGAGTATTTTTTTCATTGCGCACTTATCCTAGGGTTCAGGACATTCTGATGTCGCGCAATTTTGCGCCAAAACAATAGAGCCCGCAGCAACATTTGTACACGTGCCAAAAGATTTTCCTCCCATGCAATACCAATTCACAGTGTAAGGCGTCTGAGAAGTCGTGGGACCAGAGCCAAATTGCTGATAATCATCCGACCATGTGCTCGCATCGCGCGCATTTAAAATCACCTCATCCAAAACTGTCCCATCTGCAGCGATAATCACAGCCTTCAATGGGTTATCCGTATTATTGAAGAGATTCACCGAATTGCTCCATGCACAGAGCTGATAGCAGAAGCAAATAAGAGTGAATAGTGCCTTCTTCATTTTTTAACTCCCTCTGCAATCATATGCCGCTCATCCGAACCGATGTGCGCCCATTTAAAGTCAATTGTTCCCATATGGGATAAGACCACATCTTGCAATTGCGGTTGTTGCACATAGAGCATTGTGTGGTGAAAAATGGGCAAGATCGGCATTTCATCCATTAATAGTCTTTCACTTTGCGTTAAAAGATCAAAACGCTCTGTCTGGCTCAAGGTCATCCCAGAGCGATAGAGAAGCTCTGCGAATTGCGCATTTTCCCAATGCGTATTATTAGAACTTCCTTTTTTGTATCTAAACACATTTAAGAAATTAATGGGATCATTAAAATCTGCAATCCAGTCTCCTGCCGCTAATTGATAGTTTTGTTTGTGAACTCGATCATAATAAACTTTAGGTTCCATCGCTTCTAATTTTACGCGGATTCCCAACGCTCGATACCACTGTTGTTCAAGAGCTTGAGCGATAAGATGGGAACGCTCTGTCGCTGGGTATAACAAAGTTATTTCGGGAAGGGACTGTCGCTCAAGATGAAGTGCCGCGAGGGCATCGCTAAATATCTTTTTTGCATCCTGCACTGCGCCATCTTGAAAATAGGGCTCTTTTTGTAAGCCAAAAGATGAGGGAACAAGACCCGTCGCTGGAAGCTGATGTCCTTGAGTGACGTGATCGACAATCTCTTTTCGATTGATGGACAAAGCCAGAGCTTTGCGAAGAAGAACATTATCTAAAGGAAAAGCTTCCGTATTAACGCGAATAAAATACGTGCCTTTCATTTCTTTTGCTTTTAACGTCTCCTTTCTTAAAAAATTTACAGACTCAACAGGTAAAGTGCCAAAAGGGGACCCCACCCAATCGAGCTGTTTTTTTTCAAACAACTTAAGTTCTGTATCTGCCGTGACCATGACCAATTCTATTTCGGAGAGCTTTACGGCGAGCGCATCCCAGTACGACTCATTTTTTTTTGCTCGGATACAATCGGAATGTTTCCATTCCTCAAGTAAAAATGGCCCGTTGCAGACATAAGAAGAAGGTCCTTCTGCCCACTGTGGATTTTTTTGATCGACGTTCACATTGACAGGAAAAAATGCGGGATGAGTTACCAATTCCAAAAAATAAGGTACCGTGTATTCGAGCTCTACCTCTAATGTCTTTTTGTCCAAGGCGCGCACTCCCACAGCATCTAATGCAATTTTTCCCTCTTTGGCTGCTTTTGCATTTTTAATGTCGTAAAGCTGAAAAGCTGTGTCAGAAGGGAAGTTCGGATCGAGAATTTTTTTCCACGCGTAGACAAAATCATAGGCTGTGACCTCATCTCCATTCGACCAGTGAGCCTCTCTTAACGTAAATGTGTACCTCTTCATATCCGAAGAAAAAGAGACGCTATTTGCTAGGGCAAGTTCTGCTCTTTCAGATTTTCCCACACGCGTTAATCCTTCGAAGAACATGCGCGCGAGCGTAATATCCGCAAGGGTACGCGCTTGTCTAGGATCTAGTGTATTGGGCTCGTTTTTAATATTGAAGCACACGCTGTTTTTCTGCTTTGGTGGCTGAGAAGTGCTGCAGCCAGAAAACAGAAAAATTAAACAGCCGAACAGTGCAAATATACGCATAACAACCTCATTTTTTTGTAGAGTATATCTAAATGGCAAATATACTAAAGTGTTAAAGGAATTGTATGCCGCGCTACGCCATTACTCGCTGCCCAACGCCCGTGTTAATCACTCCCCACTTCCGCTTATGTTTTGGCGGAGGAAACGGAGCTGTACTCCCTTTAGATGAACAAAAACTTCTTCGCCCCATCGAAATCGTTCTCTTCCCTAAGTCAAAAGTCGAGCTTTTGGAAAAGTTGCCTCATTCGTCTATTTGGCGCATACGCACAAACGAGCATTCTTGTCCAAAATCCCTTTACATCGATGAGCGCTTCGTCAAACCTGTAGAGAATGCTTCTGAAAGAGAACGTCTTCTTCCTCCAGTGTCTACTCTTTTGAACATTTTAAAAGCCCATATAGGCATCCGCTACATTTGGGGAGGCAATTGGCCCAAAGGCATTCCGCAACTTCTACAATGGTATAAACCCACAGTCAAAAATCTCGACGCACTCGTTCGAGACACCTGGCAGCTCAAAGGGGTGGATTGCTCAGGCTTGCTCTATTTTGCATCCAATGGATTTACTCCCAGAAACACCGTTGATCTCGTATCTTTTGGCAAAGGGCTTTTGATCGAGGGCAAAAGCATTGATGAGATTGTAAAATCCGTTGCGCCTCTAGATATCATCGTATGGCAAGGCCATGTCGTCTTAATTCTCGATTCTGAAACAGCTATTGAAAGCAAAGTGGAAGCTGGAGTCGTAGCATCCCCTTTAAAAGAGCGTCTACAAGAGATAATGAGAGGACGCAAACCTGTGAACAGTTACAAGACCGAAGAATCCTCTTTTGTCCTCCGAAGATGGCATCCTGAGATCTAATTTTGGTTTATTTTTTGAACATGGAAACAAAAAACTGGTTTATTTTTTGAGCATGAAAAGGCTAATTGACTGGCAATTAACGACTTGGAAAAATGCACCCCAAAGAAAGCCGCTGCTGCTCAAAGAAGCTTTGGCAGAGATCGACTATTTATACGATTGCGAAGGCAAAGTGCTTCCCATTGAGGTCAAAAGCGGTCACGGTTCCACTTTGAGAAGCATGCATCAGTTTTTAGAAGAACACCCTAAATCTCCCTTAGGACTGCGCTTTTGGTCGGAAAATTATGCGTCGATGCATAAAATAGACTCTAGACCTCTTTACGCTATTGCAACGCTTGCGCATTCTGACCAAAAAGAAGCTCTATTAAGTCTAATGTGATTTTTGTTGTGCATATGGAACAGGCTCCACGGTTATGCACCTTGATAAAGTTTCTATAACCTCACTGAGGAGTCTTAAGTCATCGCCTACATGCTCTTTTGCCCAACGCAGTTGCGCTTCAAGAGGAGCATCAATCGCTGGTTTTTCAGGATCTTTAGATCTTAAGAATAGTTCAGTATACAATTTTTCTTGGCCATCGTCGGGTAGTTGTCCAATCTGCTTATTAATCTTAGACGCTTTAAGTTGAGCTCTTGATTCCTGTCCTTCTTCAAAAAACCAGCGAAGTGAAGGGGGTCTTGCAGCTACTATTCTTTCTTCTGCTTCGCATTCCCAAGATACGCGAAGTAAAGGTAATTTGGCAGCCAGCCCAGCTGCGTACACTTCTTCCCTAGACCAATCACCTAAATATGCAGTGATTATTTGCACAAGATCTGTGACAGGAACGCATGTAAAAATCATTTGCGCTCTCAGCTGATCATTTTGTATTTTCACAATTCCTTTTGGATTTGAAGATAAGAATGTAAAAGGGTTGACATAAGGCAATTCGGGCGATTGCATGATGGATGCATGAAGGATTTCATCCACTTCTTTCTCATTTTTAGTATATTCAAAAATAATTTTAGCAATACCTTCAATACGAAAAGTCTGAAGAATAAAACCGTGTTTTATAAAATTTGCTAATGCATGAGGAACTCTATGATTCCTTTCAGCGTCTAATGCTTTTAATGTAACGTTGGCTCCAGCAGCTACGATAAAAGGAATAGCAG
>JADMIO010838857.1_pt1 | contig 92913 bp, 80 predicted proteins | sample 8958161 | NCBI WGS metagenome assembly JADMIO01 (sample SAMN16585339, study PRJNA669376) | soil metagenome | isolation source: Crop rotation soil | place: USA: Cullars Rotation, Alabama | collected 2011
CGCGACAACTTGTCCACGTGGAATTCTAAGCTTAGGATCCCAATGTGCTGGAAAGCTGCTCGGATGCGATTGCCGATGTTCAGGAACGCCGGCTCGTGCTGCAAAGTCTGGAGTCGACACGAAGGGAACTACTGACCATCAATTTCGATCAACTCGATCATTTCGCCGGCAATGTTCTGCAGGTGAGGACTTCAAATGGCAGTGTTGTCGTCATGTCCACTCAGGCTTGCCTTGCGTTCACACCGGCTCAACGAAGTGTCATGGAGAGACATTCACGCATTGTGGAGTCGCCGCTTCCTCTAATTGAAGGTATCGAGGGCGGCAGCGCCCGCTGCATGTTGGCGGGCATACACCTCCCGGTTTTCCGGCAGTGAAGTTGCACTAATTTATTCATGCGATACCACGCACTCGCCTGCGACTACGATGGCACGATTGCCTGGGACGGCCGGGTCGACGACAAGACGATCGCCGCACTCGAGAAAGTTCGGGAGTCCGGTCGCAAGCTGCTGCTCGTCACGGGGCGTGAACTCGACGATCTGGTGAAAGTATTTCCCCGGCTCGACATTTTTGACCGCATTGTTGCTGAGAACGGCGCGCTTTTATATCGACCCGCCACTCGCGAAGAAAAACTCCTTGCCCCGGCACCACCGAAAGAATTTGCCGACAAGCTCAGGGCACGTGGCGCGGAGCGCGTCTCGGTCGGCCGTGTCATCGTTGCCACGTGGGTTCCGTTCGAGACCACCGCTCTTGAAGTCATTCGCGAAATGGGACTCGAACTTCAGGTCATTTTCAACAAGGGCGCGGTGATGATTCTGCCGTCGGGTATGAACAAGGCAGTCGGATTGACGCACGCCCTGGCCGAACTGGGTTTGTCATCGCACAACGTCGTCGGTGTCGGGGACGCCGAGAATGATCACGCCTTCCTGTCGCTTGCCGAATGCAGTGTGGCTGTGTCAAACGCGCTCGATATGCTGAAACAGCGCGTCGACTGGGTTACTCAGGGCAGTCATGGTGATGGGGTTCAGGAGTTGATTGAATCGTTGCTCAGCACGGATCTGAGCAGCCTCGAAGACCGGCTTCAGCACAAACTCGTCCTCGGAAAGGTCGACACAGGACAGGACTTCGCGATCCATCCTTATGGCACGAATATCATGATCTCCGGCACTTCCGGAGGCGGCAAGTCGACACTGGCAACGAGTCTTCTGGAGAGTCTTGCCGAATCGAATTATCAGTTCCTGATTATCGATCCTGAGGGTGATTACTCCACTTTTGAGAAAGCGGTGGTCCTCGGTGATCATCAACGGCCGCCAAGCGTGCAGGAAGTGATCGATGTTCTGGGAAAGGTCGATCAGAGTGCGACCGTCAACCTCATCGGACTCGACATCAAGGAACGACCCAAGTTCTTCGGAACTTTGTTGCCGCGAATTCAAGAGATGCGTGCGAAAACTGGCCGGCCGCACTGGATTCTGGTGGATGAAGCCCATCATGTTCTGCCTTCTTCATGGGAGGCGGCCGGACTCACCCTCGCTCAGGAAGTCTTCGGTCTCATGCTCGTCACGCTGGAACCGAATCGTGTGGCGTCCTCGATTTTGTCTACGGTGGACGTGGTTATTGCTGTTGGCGAGAACCACGACGAGATGTTGAGTATTTTTGCCCGCACGGTCGGTCGGGAGCCACCCCGTTCGGTTTTTCCGGCTCTGAATAAAGGTCAGGCTGTCGCCTGGTTCTGGCGTGAGTCGGATGAGCCCGTTCGGTTTCAAGTGACTCTGCCTCAATCCGAACGTCGAAGGCATCGCCGCAAATATGCCGAGGGTGAATTGCCACCGGATTTGAGTTTTTACTTCCGTGGCCCCGAAGACCGGCTCAACCTCCGCGCTCAAAACCTGAACATGTTTCTACAAATGGGCGATGGCGTGGACGAGGAGACATGGCTCTATCACCTGCGCGAAGGTGATTTTGCTCGCTGGTTCAGCGAAGTGATTAAGGATCCGGAACTGGCTGCGGAAGTGGAGCGAATCTCGGACGACGAATCCGTTACTGTGGAGGAAGGCCGCCGGCGAATTCGCGCCGAGATCGAACAGCGATATATTCTCGCCGCCTGATTCGTATCAGAAATATCCGCCGGACCTCTCCATGATCGGCCATTCATCGACGACTTCGTCATTCTTGACGCAATAAATCCTGTCGTACAGATTCACGTTGGGATCGCAGTGCGGAAGAATGAAGCGAAGCTTGTCACCCAGTCGCACCAATTTGGAACAGTGGACCAGATTCAACCGTCCGTGCTCATCACCGGCGAATTCGTAAGGGACTCGTTCGAGGTCGAGAAGTTCAGGTCCGAAGCTACGATCGGTTGCGAACGCTTTCAAGCCGGCATCGACAATCGCCTTGTGCTCGGATCGATGAATTACAGTTGCTAAGACGCAGAGTGCGGGACGGAAATCGCGGTGGACTGTTCGATACTCGACGTCCATGAATACATAAGACCCAGCCTGGATCTCCGTCACACCGGAAATACTGGAATCGATGTTATAGGTGCCGGTGCTGGCACCGGTCATAATTCGAATCTGATGGCCGTCCCGTTGCAAAGCGTCGCGAGTTTCGAGCGCCCGGCGCCAGGCACTTCGTGACGCTTCCTGTCTGTCGTGAAAGCTCTCCACGTGAGCCAGATGCCCTGCGTAAGCGCATATGCCGACAAGTCGAAGATTCGGGCATCCGGCAATATGAGCTGCGAGGGCCTGCGCAGGAGCACCCGGTAACACTCCTGTGCGATTTTGCCCGACATCGAGATCGATCAGGATGTCTGCCGTGAGCTTCGCGCGCTCCGTTGCAGCCTGCAATTCATTCGCATTATCGACGCTATCGACAACGAGCATCGTGTCGGGTGCCGTCTTCAAGACCTCGATGAAGCGGGATACTTTCGGTTCACCGACCAGTTCGGCGGTGATCAGTACGCCACGAACATTGTTGCGAACGAGGAGCTCGGCCTCTGCGATCGTTGCCGTACAAATCCCGATGGCCCCTTCAGCAATCTGACGCTTCGCGATTCGCACACACTTGTGCGTTTTGAAATGGGGACGAATGGCCAAACCTTGCTTCGCGACAAACTCCGCCATGGTTCGCAAATTCGATTCGAATACGTCGAGATCGAGCACTAAACAAGGGGTCGGCAGTTCACGGAAATTTTGCATGACGCGCAGTGTATCACTCGAATCGTCCACCAATTTGCTGGTGTGATTGGGCGCTTGGATGTTTCAAAACTCCTCAAACACTGGGATTTAGCTGACGTTTTTTGTCATTTTGGGGTTGGCAGAACGATTGCATTTTCTGACCGAGGAGAGAGGAGGAATCAGGATGAAAAACCTTTTTTCCATTGTCGTCGTGGTGATCTTAACGGTTACGCCGGCGTTTTCACAGAAGAAGGCCAGCCGGAAAGCCAGCTCGAAAGTCAGCGCGAAAGCCAGCGGTACGTCTGCAACAACGGTTTCCGCCGAGTTGACCAAAGGCAAGCTGAATTCGGCAGAAAGCAGGCCGGGAGACCAGGTCATGCTGAAGCTCAAGGATGATGTGAAATCCAACGGCGAAGTCGTCCTCAAGAAAGGTACGACGATCACAGGTGTCGTGCGGAACGTCAATCGAATCGAAGGAAAGGCGAACGCGCCGAGTCATGCGCAATCCATGATCTCCCTCGAGTGGTTTGCGCCCGAGTCGCAGGGACGAACATCCCAGCAGTTATCCGTTGCTCTTCAGTCTGTGGCGCAGGTGAGTTCTGCGTACGCTGGAAGACAGGAATCCGATAGCGATTTGGAAAAAAACACCAGCAATTCCGCATGGTCCGCACCGGCTCGATCCGCCGGGTTACTCGGAGTAACGAACGTTGCATTGCTGAGTATGCCCTCTGTTGTTGCGGCAGACGCGCAAACCGCAAACGCACTGCAAACGGATCTTGGAATCTCCGGAGAACAGAAATTATTTCAAACCGGCCACGGTCAGATCGTGAGCGCCGGAGGTTCGAAGCAAGCACTCGACATCTTTTCGCATATGAATAACGACACTGTGCTGACGTCGCGGAGCAGGAACTTTGAGATTACAAGCGGCGCGCAGATGCAGTTGCTCGTCGGGATGATCAGGAATTAAGGAAACGGGAGGAGATATGAAACGCATCATTCAATTCGCATCAGCCGTGATCATGGTTTCGGGCCTTGTGGCCTGCAGCCAGAATCAGGCCGATCCGGCCAACCTGGTAGACAAGCCTGCTGGACTGCTGAGTCCGTCGAAGCCGGCGGTCACGAAGATCACAGTTCCGGAAGGAACTCGGCTTCAGGTTGCTCTGATCGACGGCGTCAGCACTACAAAAAGCGCGCCGGGCGATGAGTTCCTTGCGAGCATGACGACGCCGATCGTTATCGACGGCAAGACCATCGTCGAAAAAGGTACCAAGGTTCGCGGCCGAGTGACCGATGTCAACGAGTCCGGTCGTGTGAAAGGTCGCGCGAGCCTTCGTCTGGTGTTGACCAGCATTACCAACAACGGGAAGGAAGTAGCGATCTCGACGAAGCCGTTTGTTGCAGTCGCTCAGAATACCAAGAAGCGCGATGCTGAAGTAATCGGCGGCGGTACAGGTGTTGGCGCACTCATTGGCGCCATCGCTGGAGGCGGAAAAGGCGCGGCGATCGGGGCAGCGGTCGGTGCCGGTGCGGGAACCGGTACGGTTTTAGCGACGAAGGGTAAGGATCTGCATTACCCGCCCGAGTCGAAGATCACGTTCACACTCGCCAACCCGCTTATCATCTAGTTCGTTTCCATCGACGCCCGGGGGCTAAAAGCCCCGGGCTACCATTCAGTCCGAATCCTTGAATTCCAGACTTCTCCAACAATACCAACTGGCGATGGTCGCGTATGGACTCCAGCAGGCTGCGATTTGGTGGCTCGTTGTCTTGTCCGGGAGTTCGTCGAGGGCATAGAGAGTCTTGATCGCCGTTCGCACGCCGAGATCGCCATGAGGAAAGACGTCCGGCCGTCCCAGAGAAAACATCAAAAACATTTGCGCAGTCCACACGCCGATGCCCTTTATCTTGATGAGTTCTTCGATGACTTTCTCGTCCGACAATCGGCCCATTTTGTCGAGGCGAAGTTCACCGGTCCGGACACGATTCGCCAGGTCGAGCATATACGCTGCTTTCTGAGCTGAGAGGCCTAGCGTCCTCAATGTCTCCGGTGTCAGGCGGCTCAGACTCTCCGGGGATAACTTCTCCGGCGCGAGATGGTCGAGCAGCCGTTTACGAATCGACCGGGCGGCGCTTCCTGAAATCTGCTGGGAGATGATCGAGGCGATCAGCATATGAAAGCGATCACGCCGCGGTTTCAGAGTGCAGGGCCCGGCTTTCCTGATGACGTCCCGCATTACAGGATCCGCGCGGCGCAGGTATCGCAGACCCTTTTCAATTTCTTGAGCGTTTAAAGGCATGGCACGGGTGAGTATACTGGATGCGGAGAATGGCTGAAACCCGCGACCAGTTCCGAAGACTGACCATACTGATTGCCGTCGCATTCATCGACATGATTGGGTTTGCCATGGTATTCCCGCTGCTCCCGTTTTACGCCCTCAAATTTCACGCTCAACCGCAAACGATCGGATTCATCATCGCCGCCTTTTCGGGCGCCCAATTGATCTCTGCCCCGATTTGGGGTCGGGTTTCCGACCGATATGGAAGGCGGCCCGCCCTGCTCATCGGTTTAAGCGCTTCAGCGATTGCCTTTCTCGTATTTGGATTCGCGAATTCCGTCTGGCTGTTGTTTGTGTCGCGCTTCGTCCAGGGAGCCGGAGGTGGAACGACCGGTGTGACGCAGGCCTACATTGCGGACACGGTTCCGCCTGAAGATCGCGCACGATCACTTGGCTGGCTTTCCGCTGGTACCAATCTTGGAACCATGATCGGTCCGGTGATCAGCTCGTTCGTATTGAACTGGGGTCATGAGGCGCCGGGAATTCTCGCCGCGTCATTGTGCGTCGTTAATGTGATCTTTGTCTGGAAGTGGCTGCCAGAATCCAAAAAGATGACGGGAATCGTAACGCAACGGAAACCCGTGTGGCATGGAGCCTGGATGGTGATTCGGCATCCGAAAGGGCAGGTGCAACGTCTCACTTTGATCTATGCCGCAGCCATGCTTGCGAACGCGTCGATGACGGCGGTGCTGGCACTTTATCTGGGAGCGGAGTTTGGCATAACCGAACACACGATCGGATATGTCTTTCTATACATCGGTGTTTTTTCCGTAGCGATGCGGTCCGCCTTCATCGGTCCGATCGTGGATCGCATCGGCGAACTGTGGTCGATGCGGGCAGGTACGGCGAGTCTGATCATTGGTCTGAGCGCTTATCCTCTGGCCCGTAATTTCTGGACGCTCGCTGTTATCATTCCATTGGTGCCGATCGGTCTCGCGCTGTTGTTTCCGGCGACGACAGCTTTAATGTCGCGCTCTTCAGACAAATCGGAACTGGGGACCACCATGGGAACCGCTCAGACCTTCGCCGGTATCGCGCGCGTGATCGCGCCATTGTTTTCGACTAACCTGTTCCAGCACCTGAGTCACGGCGCACCGTTCATCTTTTCCGCGTTGATCGTCGGCGTGGTCAGTTTATTGTCGTTCCAGGTGGGATCTGTATCTGCTGCCGAACCTGCCCACGTGATAGACTAGCCCCATGTTACCCAAATACGCATTCTTCAAAGGTCGCGTTGTGCCGTACTCAGAGGCCAAGGTAGGCGTCCTGACGCATGCCCTCAATTACGGCACGGCAGCATTCGGTGGACTCCGTGGTTATTGGAACGAAGATGAGAAGCAGTTATTTGTCTTCCGTCCGTTTGACCATTTCAAGCGCTTTCTCCAGTCCGCAAAACTCCTGAACATGGAGTTGCCTTACTCCCATGACGATCTGACGAAATCGCTTGTGGAACTGTTGCGCGCGGAAAACCATCACCAGGACGTCTACGTTCGACCGCTGGCTTATTACGATGACGAGACCATTGGAGTTCGGGTTCACAATCTCCACGCAGACGTATCGATCGTGACGATGCCGTTTGGCGCGTACAACAGTAATGAAGACAGTATGCACGTCACCATCTCTTCATGGAGGCGGGTGGATGACAATGTCATTCCGGCCAGAGGAAAGATCGCGGGAGCGTACGTGAATTCGGCGTTTGCGAAGACTGATGCCCAGCGTGCCGGTTTCGATGAAGTGATTGTGCTCAACAGCGACGGGCACATCTCTGAGGGGTCGGCGGCGAACTTCTTCCTGTTCCGAAACGGCGCCTTTGCAACACCACCGATCACGGACAACGTTTTAGAAGGTATCACTCGCCGAACCGTCATTCAGTTGATTCGCGATGAACTGAAAATGGAAGTACAGGAACGGCAGATCGATCGTACGGAACTGTACCTTGCCGATGAGGCCTTCTTCTGCGGGACGGGTGTTCAGATTAGTGCGATTACTCGTGCCGACTTCCGGAACATTGGTTCAGGGAAGATGGGAGAGGCCACTCAGCGTTTGCGGGCGCTTTATTTCGACGTGGTTAAAGGGCGCGTGGCCAAGTTCCGCAACTGGTGCCATCCAGTCTTTGAAACCCGCCCCACCGTAGAATCCCGGGACCGGACTCCGGTTAAAGTTTAGGTCTTTACAGAAGCGGCGGTTCGCCAACCGCCGCTTCTGTGGAAATCTTCCAGACTTGCCCTGCCTGTAACCCCAAAAGAACCCTTGTACCATCGTAAGTCATTGATATAACTGCGTCGCTCTTCGTCTGTCTGGCAGCCCTCGTGCGAGATTCAAAGCGCGAAGGAGGCTAGGTAATGTTCAATCTCAAATCAAAGACAACCGCGCTGATCGCCGGCGGAGCCCTCTGTGTCGGGCTGCCGACTTACGGCGTTTACTCGGTGCGAAATCACGCCGAGGAACGGATCAACGCGGTCGAAAGCGAGCTTCAGGCCGTTCGGGCGCAGAACTCAAACAAAGTCCAGGAAATGACATCCGATCTGAATTTTCTTGCTGAACGAATGGACGTAACGAGGCAGGACCTCGACAAGGCCCGCAAAGTCGCCGAGTCGCTCAAACAGGAAAACGCGGCAGCAACTCAAAAGCTGAAGACGGAAATCGCGTCGCATTCGAAAGCCATGGATCGATTGAGAGCCGAAGCGGCCTCAAATCTCGAGGCTGCTCAGAAAGACACGACGACAAAACTGGGAGCGGTTTCCGGCGATGTGCAGAATGTTCGAGTCGATCTGGACGCAACGAAATCGGATCTTGCGGCGAGCCGCAAGGAGATCGGTGATGTTCGTGACCTTGTCGCGCACAACGCGACCGAACTGGCAGAACTGCGACGTCGTGGTGAACGGAACTACGTTGAGTTCGATATTCACAAGTCGAAAGACGCGGAACGAATCGGCGATGTACGAGTGCAACTGAAGAAGACGGACACGAAGCGGCAGAAGTATGACGTCCTGTTGTTCATCGACGACGCCAAGCTCGAGAAGAAGGATCGGCTTGCCAATGAACCGATAACCTTCCTCGTCGGTCGTGACCGCCTCCGATATGAGATGGTCGTGAACTACGTCGATAAGGATCGGGTTCGCGGATATCTGAGTACTCCAAAGGACAAGGTTTTGGCTGCTGAAGGCCCCGCATTCAGAGGTCAGGAGTAGCGCGACATGAAAGGGCTAGGCTCGAAATACACAATCATGACGATTGCGCTGCTGCTGGTCCCGGCACTCCTTCAAGCTGCAGCAGCGTCCGATGACGAGCGGGGTTGGGCGTTCTCTCAACGCTTCCAGGGGACCTCCAACTCCGCCGGCGTCGTGCTAAAAACAAATTCAACGCTCGGATATGCATTCAATTCGCACGTCAAAGCGTACGCCGGATTGCCCGTGTACTTCACCCGGGAATCTGCATCCACAACAACGGGTCCCACCAGCTTTGTTAACGGTGTTGGAAATGCTTTTACGGGCCTGCTGATTTCCGGAAAAAAGGAGTCGGTGGATTATTCGTCCGATCTGCAGTTGACGGCGCCCACCGGCGATCGCAACCGCGGTTTCAGTACCGGCCACGTCACTGCCGACTGGACAAACACGTTCAGTCACGCCTTCACATTGCTTACGCCTTACGCGAGTATCGGCGCCGCAAACACGATTTCGGACACCTCGTTCTTCGTCCGGCCTTTTACTTCAAAAGGAATCGTCGCGCACTTTGAAGGTGGCGCCCTTTTGAACGTTGCTCCAAGAGTCAGCATCGGCGCCTCCGGGTACGGCGTGCGTGCTGCCGGCGAGCAACAGATCGTGAGTAAAGTGAAGAAGCCCGTGACAATCGATACGACGAATGGCGGCACCCAAGTACAGAACACGGTTTCGTCAATTGCGAATGGATTGGGCCTTGGAAATGGGGCGGCAAAGCAAGGTGTGTTTGAAACTCAGTACGAAACGATCAGCACAGCGGATATCGCGAACGATCATGGTCTTTCGACCTGGCTGACGCTTCGTCCGAGTTCGACCACGGATTTACAGATTGGTTATTCACGCAGCATGAATTACCAGCTGAACAGTTTGTTCTTTGGTATGGGTTTTCGCGTCGGTCATTAATTTGTTTTTTCAACCAGGAGGATAAAATGAGCAAGCATGCTTTGGTAATCACTTTGACAGCTTCGATGGTATTTGCGGCCGCTCCGGCTTTTGCCCAGGGAAAGGGCATCGGCGTTGGTGTGGGCAGTGGTACCCAGGTGGGTGTAGGCGGCACCAGCCGCGTGCAGACGCCTGTAGGAAATGTTGGAGCGAAGACGAACACGGAAGTGAAAGCAAAAACGTCAACCGAGGTAAAAACCAGGGAAGGCAAAAAGGCGGAAACTTCCGAGAAGGGACAAGCACACTCCGCGATCGCAACGAAGATTGAAGCCAATCCGACGGTTGCGGCGAAAGTAAATGCTCTTCTTCCAAAGAACGTCTCGATGAGCGATGCCGCCGCAGGATTCAAGAATGAAGGCCAGTTCATCTCCGCTTTGCACGTCTCCCATAATCTGAATATTCCGTTCGATCAATTGAAAGCGAAGATGACAGGTTCCGAGTCCATGTCCCTCGGTGCTGCCATCAAGTCCTCGCGTCCTGAGATGAGCGAAGACAAAGCAAATGCGGAAGCCAAGAAGGGGGAAACCCAGGCGAAGGAAACCGAGAAAGAGGAGAAGAAGCAGCAGCTGTAAAGGAATCGTAGATAGCGAACCATGAAACGGGGGCAGTAATTATTGCCCCCGTTTTTTTATTTTGGTTTCCTGCGTGCACCTACATCAAGGGAGGGAGAATCACTATGCTTTGGACACTTTTTGTCATTCTTCTGTTGATGTGGCTGCTCGGAATGGTTTCGTCTTACACGCTCGGCGGCTTCATTCATATCCTTCTGATTCTTGCAATCGTCGCCGTTTGCGTTCAGTTGATTAGCGGCCGACGCCCATTGTGACGGCCATTGACGCCATAAACATCAGCGCGGTGAGGAGTATGAGCAGCGGAATGGATTCGGGTGGGAATCCGGATTCCTCCGCCACGTTCATGATTCGTTTGAGCGCGGAAATTGCGGATTCATCCAGTTCGCGGCTCATGCTCTGAAACCAGCTTGAACTGCGCAGCATCCCTACGACACACACGACAATCAGCGCTTTGGTTAGCAGAAGTTCCATCGGACTTAAGAAGTCGCCGCCGACGAAACGCGCGAAGTCAGGCGACGAATACACGCGATAATCTTATCGGGGTCTGCAGGTTTGGTGAGGTAGTCGGCGAAACCCAGCTGAAGGGCTCGTTTGCGATTGTCTTCTTCGGCGAAACCGGATAGCGCAACGATGGGAACCCGCGCCGGTAAAGCATCGCGGAAATGGGCCATCATGCTGAAGCCGTCTACCTCCGGCAGGCCGATATCCGTGATGATCATGCAAGGCCTCGTCTGTTTTAGTACGGCGATCGCTTCAGCGACATTCTGCGCGCTGACGACTTTCCATCCTGCATGATTGATGATGACGGTCAGCACGTCGAGGGTATCGCTGGAATCGTCGATCAGCATGACGGGCTCTTCAACAGGTTTTTCCCGCGCAATTTCAATCGCCGGTTCATGAACAGTCGCCGGCTGTACTGAAGCCGGCAATACGACCGTAAACGTGGCTCCATGCCCAATCCCTGCCGATTCGACCCAGACCCGGCCACGATGCAATTCGACCAGACCCTCGACAATGGAAAGGCCCAGGCCAAGCCCATCGTGTTTTCGTCGTTCAAACCATTCGGCCTGTTTAAAACGTTCGAATACGTGCGGCAGGAAATCCGGAGAAATACCAATACCGGTATCGCTGACGGAGATCCGAACTTCGTTATCCTGGGATTGCACTTCGAGCGTGACCTTGCCGCCGCTCTCCGTGAACTTGATACTGTTGGAAATCAAATTCCAGAAAATCTGTTCGAGCCGGATTTGAACCCCGAAGACGTGAACTGCCTGACCGGGTAAATTCAGAATCAGTTGAATGCCTTTCGCCGTTGCCTTTTCTCGCATCGTGTCCGCGGCAGTTTCTACAGCCTGGCGCAAATCAACGTATTCCGGATTGAAGGTAAGCTTTCCGGTGATTATCCGGGAGATGTCGAGCAGATCTTCGATAAGGCGGGCCTGGTGAAGGGCATTGCGTTCAATTGCCTTCAGGCCTTTTTCGAGCATGCCGGGCGCGGGATTTGACATCAGCACCCGCGACCATCCCACCATGGGGGTCAGCGGAGTGCGCAGTTCATGAGAGAGCGTCGCCAGGAAGACGTCTTTCGCGGCGCTGTTTCGCAGCAGTTCCTCGTTGGCCATGCGCAACTGGCGCGTTTGTTCCTCGACACGGCGTTCCAGTTCTGCGTTCAATCCTTCCAGGCGCCGCTTGGCTTCCTGTTCGGCCAGAAGCAGCCGCCGATGTTCGAGGCCGCGTTTGATCGTGTGCTTGAGGTCTTCGATCATGCACGGTTTGATCAGGTAGTCGTACGCTCCCTGTCGCATCGATGCAACCGCGGATTCCAGGGAGGCAAAGCCCGTAAGCACCAGGGCGATCGTTAAAGGGTGGCGGCGCCGGATCTCCGTCAGAACGGAAATGCCGTCGATCGATTCCATGTGAAGATCGGTGAGGACGAGATCGAATTCCCTTTCGCGGAGAAAGGCGATGGCGTTTTCACCCGTCAATGCTGTTTCAACGTCATAGCCTTCGCGGCGGAGGATTTCGCTGACGGTGATCGCGACGTTTTCTTCGTCGTCGACAACGAGCAAGTGCCTGTTCCGCCCAATCTGTGACTCAACCATTTTTTTCAATCCTTTGACTCACGCGCTCAAGGCCGCTCGCGGATCTGCTTTCGCCTGTTCCGGAGGCGGCTGCAGGGGCAGCACAATTCGAAACGTTGTGCCGCGATTGAGTACGCTGGTGACTTCAATTCGCCCGCCATGGTGTCGCACAAGATCCTGCGTGACCCATAGGCCAAGTCCAGTGCCTTTCTTTCGAGTGGAAAAGAACGGTTCGAATATTCGCGCCAAATCCTCATCGGAAATGCCGACACCAGTATCACTGATCTCGACGGAGATCCACGGTTCCGCTGAACCCGACAATAACGATGTCTTGACGGTGATCCTGCCGCGTCCCGGGATCGACTGCTGCGCATTCAACAAAAGATTCAGGAAAACCTGCCGCAACTGATCGCCGCGTGCGCGAATTCTCGGCAGGTCGTCCTGCAATTCCCGAACTACTCGCGTGCCGGCCTGTTTCATTTTTTTGTCGATCAGGACGAGAGTTTCGTCGAGTAGTTCATTGATGTTGACCCAGTCGACTTCTCCGGTGCTTCGAGTGAATCCAAGCATTTGCGCAATGATGTGCGACACACGTTCGGTTTCCTTCAGCGCGATTTCAAGGAAACGTTTGCTGGATTCGCTTTCGCTGGTTTGAAGCAGAAAGAGGGAATTCTTGACAGCTTCAAGCGGATTGTTGATTTCGTGTGCGATGGAAGCCGTCAACCTGCCGATGGCTGCGAGTTTCTCGGATTCGAAAAGCTGTTGCTGGACTCGCCGTCGCTCCAGTTCGCGAATACCGGATAGGTCATGAAGGATCGATACGACCGCGGTCACCTGGCCGCGAGGTCCGGTGATTTCCACTGAGGTGATTTCCATCGGCAAAGTATTTCCCGATTCCGGATCGATCAACTCGATCTCTGCCTGTCGCTCGGCCTCAGGCGCGGATGCGAGGGCAGAAATGAACGAAGTAAGCTTTACCGAATTGGTGCGGATTGCCGCGACGGTCGGCGGAGCCGGATCGCCGATCTGTTCAAAAAATGTTTCGGCCTTACGATTGAACAGCAGCAGATTGCCGTTGGCATCGCCCACGACAACGGGGTGACCGACGTTTTCGATGATCAGGTTCAGGCGGTCTCGTTCATGCCGCGCTTCCGCTTCGGCCTGCTGCAGTTTGACGAGGTTCCGGATCATTTCCTCATTGGCCTTGCGGAGATCGGTCACATCTCGAAACACCGAAACCATACCGATACGCTCGCCCATCGAATCGTATGCGGGTGTTGAGACCACTTCGAAATGGACGTCCGAACCTTCAATCGGATCGACCAGGGTGAGATCGCGGCCGGCAATTTCATTGTTCGAAAAACTGACGCTCGAGAGGTATGCCGAAAACAGCAAATCGTTCATTTTGAGAGCGCGGAGTTTACCCTCGCTCGAATCCTCTTTTTCCGAACCGCTGAACAATTCTTCGGCGCGTTTGTTCTGAAGCAGGATTTGATTGTCGAGGTTGGTTAGAACAATCGGATCGGCGACCGACTGCGTGATGGCATTGACCCATTCCCGTTCTCGTTCCAGACGGGAGATGGTGGCGGTCAGGCGTTCGTTTTGCTCGGCCAGAGCGATGGTCAATCCTACGCGGTCGGCAAGCCGCAGCAGAAGGTTCACTGACGAGGACGTGCTGTTTTCCGGTGAGCATGCGATGTAGAGCATTCCGATTGAGCGGGAATTGTCGACTGAAAGATCCGCATCAAGCCAGGACCGACGGCTTTGTTCGAAAGTCCCGACTTCCAGCCACTGGCCGCCAAAAAGAGGCAGCGAAAGGAGGTCGGATGCCGAACCGATTGCGTCCAGAAAACGGCTCTCCGCATCGCTGTTGACCTTACGAATCCATGCAGGACGGCCGCTCTTGTCGAACGATCGGGACGAACCGAAGACGGGAATGATGGAACCGATCACTTTATCGTCATCCGGAAATCCTAGTGCCAGACGGATTCTTAGTTCGCCGGTATCGCCATCGACGAGCGCGATCGCAGAGTGGGAAAAGCCGAGTTCGGAGGTGACGGCGTCAAGAACGAGCGAGAGCTTGTCGGCCAGGTTCTTGGTCGCCAGCATCTGCGTCGTGAGTCGATACAGAATGTCGTACTGGCGATAGAACAACTCGGCGACAAGCTCGAGATTGACGGTCTCGTTTTGCGCTTTTTTGGCCTGCTCGTTCATCAAAAGACCCTATCCGATCCGGGACTGCGGAAAGATCTATTTCCGGCTTTCGCTGTCGTGCCCGGCGGCTTTGCGGCGTGGCTCCTCGATAGGTTCGGCGCCGGAAGCGGGCAGGGCGGAGCGGGAAATCGACGATGTCATACCAATCGCGTCGGCATATTTCAGATAGGTATCGATTGACGCGACGACGACGCGCGCTTCAACGGTAATCAGGTCGATACCGACGAGTGAAATGCGCACCCATGCGTCAACCACGATGCCTTTGTCCAATACGCGATCAAGTACATCAATTAGACTTGAGCCGCCCGGTGATCTTTCTACAGCCATGCGTAACCCCTTCCTGTCTTCATAACATTCGGTCTAAAAAACTTCACTTGCTCGCCGCTTTCGATTTCGGTTTGGCAGCCTTGACGCCACCGGACGCGGCTAACGCTTTCAGTTCCCGTTCGAGGTCAAGGACCTTCTGGCGCAGTTCGCGGTTCTCGATCTCTGCAGTCTGAGAAGTAGCGGATAAATGTCGATCGTATTTCCACCAGTTCAGGCCGATCTGTTCGGCCTTGTCGATCGAACAAACGAGGAGGCGGATCTGAAGCGTGAGCAACTCGACATTCGCGAGCGATATTTTGATGTCGCCGGCAACAACGAGTCCTTTATCCAGGATGCGATCGAGAACGTCCACCAGCCCAGGCGAGCGGACCGACATTAAACTTGAACCTTGACTCGACAATTCGGCTCCATTCTTCGAAGAAAATTCTTTACATCAACCGGCCCAGCGGGCCGAGATCGATATTGAGGTCTTCGTCGGAAAGGCCGAACTCAGACTTCAAATCCTTCATCCGAGCTTCGAGTTTCATCAAAGCCAGACCCAGTTCTTCGATCTGTTGTGGAGAGAGATCCGTTCCCTCCATTCGCCTCAACGCCTGCGCTTCCAGCAGACGCCGGATGAACTCGATCAGAGTGAGAACGAGTTTGGCCAAACCCTGTTCCACCGACTCCGCGTCGATGTTGATCCGGCTGGGCAGCAAATCCGCAACGTGCTTCAGTTCGCGCGCGAATTCCTCAGGCGCAGTTGCGGAAATTTCCGGCTTTTGGGGCACGCGGAAAACTATGCCCCAACCATCAAAAGAAAAACAAGCGCTCAGCGAACAATTTTTTGCCTTAGTTCGCCGCTAACTCAGACGGGGCGTGGTAATGAACGAATACGGCGGCCACGGCCCGCTTCGAAGGAACGCCAGGTCCGTACGTTCTTGTACCAACAGATCGACGAGAACTTTGTAGTCAGAAAGGTGGTACTTCGTTACCAGGTGCGCGATACGCACGATTGTCCGGTCGGTCCCCGCCATGATGCTCGAGTCGGTTTGTCGGATGCGCCCTTCCAGCCTGGTGTCGATCCAGCCTGCAATCTGCTTTTGATGCTCCTGCCTTTTCAGCCGCATTTTAAGGAATTCCGTCCCGGTCCGGACTTGGGGCGGCTCCTCTGGCGATTCGATCGGCATCAGTACTTTCAGGCCCATCTCCACACATTCCTGGACGTTTTCCAGATCGGCCAGAAGTCCTTTCGCATTGGCCTCAACGAACGACCTCAACTTATCCTCCGAAACCACGGTGCCAAAGCGAAACGGCAAAGGTGTAGCGTGGGACATCGCCGAGACCACAACACGCTCGTGTGCGAAAACATTGTCCTTCGAGGCCTTCAGTTCACCGCCGATGAAGTCGCTGACGACAATTCTCAATTTGTCGAACTTGAGAACAGATACGGGGTGGTTCTGCAGTCCTGTGACGTTCAAGTCCGGAATTTCACCGGTTACGCAATAGACGTACAGACTCATTTCGGTTCACGGGCATCCAGTATCTGCTGAATGGTGTCGATCGAGCCGGCCAGAACATTGATCCCGAGATAAACCAGTTCCACATTCGCCACGGAAATCGTGATCTCGCCGGCGATCACGATCCCTTTGGACAGAACATGGTCCAGCATTTCGAATAACGAAAGTTCGTCATCCTGAAAGTCGGTCAGGATCGCGTTAGCAGTATCTTCGTTCTTCATTCGGAAAAATTATAAGGCGGCCAGGGCCCCGTCAGTTCGAAACGGAAACCAAACGGAGCGTACTTCCTGGCGAGTGTTTCGGCAGTCTTTCGAAACGGCTTCAGCTTTTTCTTTGCGATCAAGAAAGAAAGTTTGCCGACGACAGCCGGGTCCTGTTTGGTCTCCGCCTCTCGAATCGTTAGTTCCTTGAGCAGCTGCGCTTCGCTGCGAAGTGCATCGCGCACCTCATTCGCAACTCGTTTGGTTTCCGTTTTACTTTCGCTTGTCCGCAGCCCATCGAGCTTCTTTTCGAGCAGGTACGCCTGTCCTGGAGACGAAGCCTTTACACGTTTGTGCATCTCCGCAAGCCTGGGGCTGAGCTCGCTCATTCGGCCATGAAGAGCCTTACGGTCGACGGTGACATTCAAACTCCACTCTTCGTGTTCGGAGATTCGATTCAAAGTTTCGACCAGCCGCGATTGACGGGACTGCAGCATCTCGCGGATTCGTTCCGGCGAGGTATACATCACGCCGAAGCGCAAAGGAACCACGGCTGTTTTCGATGAAAGGAATTCGGTGACCTTCTCGTGACGCATGACCTTTTCCGCCGCCCACAAGGGATCCTTCAATTTCGTTTCAAACGGACCTTCGCCAAATTCTGTCAGCGGCACTTCACTGACTGCTGCGGCCAGCTTGCCTGCGGTGACAAGCGCAACAGGAGTGTCCGCCAGTCCATCGGGCGTATCTTTTGCAGACAGAACTTTCCGCAATTGCGCCTGTTCTCCGATTGCATAAACGTATAACGCTCCACCCTGGGGTTTAGCCTTCACGAGCTCCTGCTTTCTTGACCTTCGGTAGAAGCGTCCAGCTGGCGTAATAACTGCGAAGCCTTTGTGGCCCCCGGATTTCGCGGTCATGTTGAGGCGCAATCACCATAATGGCGTCCGCTGAGAACTTCCTGCGAAATGCGTCGGTTTGCCGGCGCTGCGTTTGCCGGCGTGCCGCACAGAAGGTGCAGGTCTTTGTGGCGTTCTCCGGAATGACATTGTTAATGACGATTTGACCAAAGCTCACGTGAAGCTTCTCAATTCCTTCGATCAGCCTGGCTGTTTCCGACAGACTCATGCGTTCAGGAATGGCAACTGCCATGAATTCGCAATCCTCAGGATTTGTCAGAATCGCGATCACCCGCTTGATGTTTTTCGAAAGCGCGATCAGCTCTTCGGCTACCGAAGAAGACGTCACGAACTCACGATACTTCAGAAGCAGGCGAAGGAACGTTCGAACCCACTCCAGGGCGATTGCCGGCAATTCGAGAAATCTCAAAAGGTGTCCGGTCGGCGCCGTGTCCAGGATGACGGAAGTATAGGTGCCGGACGCCAAAAAATCACTAATGGCACTGAGTGCGGCAATCTCGTCGATGCCGGGCGGTGCCAATGAGATCAGTTCCTGCATCGCTTCCCGATCGAACTGAACTTGCCAGTTCGAACCGCCCGTCAGCGACGCGAAAATCTCTTCAATCCATTTTCGATAACGATTCTTGAGCTCGTCGAATTTCGCGATCGCATTGATTTCGATCCCATCCAAATTTGCGAGGCCGCCAATACCGCGTTTGAATTCGCCGATAGTTTCGTCGAAACTGTCGGAGAGTGAGTGCGCAGGATCGCTCGAAAACACCAGAAATCTTTCGGTCGGATCCTGTCCGGCAAGCTCCAGTGCCAATGCTGCAGCTGTCGTGGTCTTGCCAACGCCACCCTTTCCGCCAACGATGAGGACTTTTTTCGTGTTGTAGCGGCGGTCTACGACCGCCGGTTTTAGAGTGGCTCGGGATGGAGATGTTTGTGGAGAGCTACCATAAAGCCGACGGTCATAGACCGCCGCTACAGGGGACGTCCAAAGCTTAGCGGCGTACTCCTTGAGAGATTCCAGTCCTCGAACTTCATCTTCAAGAACCGGAACATAGTGTCTGGCGATACTTTTAAACTCATTGCGGATCACTTTGAGATACGGTTGCTGTGCGGCAGTTCGAGCGGCGCAGTACGGACATTTGTTGTGAATCTGTTCAACGCGATTGGTGATGAGGTGAGTGACGGAAACGTTCTGACGTCGCAGCTGCGCGAGGTATCGCCGGGTCTCGTCGACCGCCATGGCTTCCGGAATCGTGACCAGAAGGAATGAGGTGCTTTCTGCGGAATAAAGAATTTCTCTTACGCGTTTCAAACGGACGGAAAGATCGCGCAGAAAAACATCGACTTCGTCTTCTCGTCCTCGAACGCGGGCGATTTGCGAAACCATGAAACGATGTTTTTCGGACATTAAATCGAGAGCCCCGATCCATTTTTCGAAAACGTCGGGTAGTTCGAGCAGTCTGCTGGTATGGCCGGAAGGAGCTGTATCCACGACAATCCGTGAGTATCCACCCTGCCGATCGAACTCGCTGAGTTCGAACAGCGCCATGACCTCGTCCATGCCAGGCAGAGACAGATCCAGCAACGCATTGATATCCGCGTCGTCCAGCATGGTTCCGCGTTCGGCAATTTCTTTGAGAACGCCGTGGTGTTTCGCCTTGAATGTTCGGAGGGCATCCGTCGCGTCCATCTCCCAGGCTTCCAGCCGAGCGCCGTTATGCTCTTCGATCATACGAACCCGGTTTCCGATGGATACGTCGAGGCTGTCTGAGAGGGAATGCGCGGGATCGGTGGAAAAAAGCAGAATCTTTTCCCCCGGCCTTGCCTGTTGCAGGAGGAATAGCGCCGTGGCCGACGCACACGTGGTTTTGCCGACGCCGCCCTTGCCGCCGAAGAAAAGATAGGGAGTGCGAGGCAGACTAGCTTTCGCCAAAAGATTCGCCGAACGAGTCGAGATTGCTGTCGATCTGAATAGAAGAGGAGTTTGCGGTGTGCACGGCCTCGTGCAGCAAATCAAGCTGCCGCTGCTTGATGGCGCGTAAGCGCGCAAAGAGATCCGTTTCAGCGGTCTTATATTCTTCTTCCGTGATCTCTTCAAGTTCGAGCCGCATCTGTAGCTCGAGGAGCTGCGACTTGATCACAGTATCGTCGTTGAGTTCGCGGTCTACGACGTTTTGAATTTGTCTGAGGATGAACTTGAAGCCATCTACAGGTAGAAAGAGAATGTCATCGACGAGCAGCATGAACTACTCCCCGACCACTTCACCGCGTTCCAGTTTCAATCGAATGTGAACGAAGTTGTATGGAGGCCACGGGCCGCTGTACTTGAAGGAGAGCTTGCCTTCATAGCGCGCGGCGATCGCTTTTACCTGCTGATCGAAGTCGCTCTCACGTTCGCGTTCAACAAGGAATGCGGCGTTCATGATCATCTTGTCGCCAATCGTCTTATTGGCCCGTGACGCCACCGCGGTGTTGCGGAGGTCAGAGTAGATCTCACGAACATACGCATCCGCCTGTTCCGCCAGCGCGGCTTCTACCAGACGGCCCAGTTGCATACGTGCGAAATAAGTGGAACCGGAGCGAGCGGTGATCTGTTCCTTGAGGTTGCGGATTTCTTCGTTCTGTTTTTCGATCTCGGCAATAACCTTGTCGCGATCCCAGTTCACTTTGAGACCGAATTCGAGTTTGCCTTCCATCTTCGTGAAAACGTCGCGCAGCGCGTCACCCGTACCGCGAAGGAGCTCAATAATATCCTGTTCCGTGCGGAACAAGGCTCCAAACGCCATCGGAAGCACGGTGAACTCACGCATCACGGTTTCGTTTACCTGTTCATGCGCGAGCACGTTTTCACGCGTTGGATCGTAAACCATGATCGGTGTGTTCGAGACGACTGCGGCGAGATCCTCATAGTGGACGGTGTACACGTCGTCGCTTCTGGAGCCAATGCCCATCGGCCCGAACGATCGGGACTCCTTCGATTTAATGATGCAGTAGACGTATTTACCTTCGGCAACCTGGGATTGAAGCGGCTGATCGACAACGTTGCTCATGAAACGCTCCGAGCTAAAAAGGAGTTTTGGAGAGACATGCAGAATTCTAGGGGGCGCAGCGGGCAAGTGTCAATGCCTTCAAATGCAGGCGCTACACGGGTTTCATCGTTTTGGTATGTATGGTACCGATCTGCCAACATGCCGGTTTTTCAATTGCACTGTTTATTGTATGGAACGCGAGTCGGCCGATGTGATCGTCGTTGGCGCAGGTGCTGCCGGCCTGGCTGCAGCGCAGGAATTGGCCGAGAGCGGCATGCAAGTCGTGGTGCTTGAAGGCCGCGACCGTATCGGCGGCCGAATTCACACGCTGCATCCGGACTCTGTTCCGATGCCGGTTGAACTCGGGGCGGAATTTATTCACGGGAAGCCGACGGAAATCTGGGACATAGTCCGACACAAAATGTTCCCCGCTTCTGAAGTAAAGGGTGAAAACGCTTGTTATGACGGGCAGCTTCGCCACTGCAATGACTTTTGGCCGGCGTGGGAGAAAGTTTCCAAAGCAATGTCTCTCGAGGATGGCAGAGACGAGTCATTTCAAAATTTTCTGGACCGTCTGCCTCAAAGCAAACGCTTCAATGGCAAGGCTCGAAAGTACGCTACCGAGTACGTTGAGGGCTTTAACGCGGCCAATGCCTCCGAGATCAGCCTGCGTTCTCTGATTCAGGATCGCGACGCGGCCGATCAGATTGAGGGTTCGCGGCCTTTTCACCTGCTTTCCGGTTACGACGGGTTGATCAACAGCCTGGCGTTTGGGCTGACAATTTATAGCTGGACGGTAGTGGAGCAAATCGAGTGGCGTACGGGCCAGGTGCGGGTGAAAGCAGTAAACCAGGCTTCCGGTGCAGCTTGTGAATTTGAAGCGAAGACCGCGGTGATCACATTGCCTCTGGGTGTCCTGCAAGCATCGGGTGAGCGTGCTTGCGTTCGCTTCGTTCCCGAAATTCCCTGGAAGATCGACGCTGCTCGAGCTCTTCGAATGGGAAACGTCGTCAAAGTGGTGCTGTGCTTTGATGAACCGTTCTGGTCGCGTCGCGGACTCGAAGAAATGGCATTTCTCCATTTAGAGAATCAGCCGTTCCCGGTTTTCTGGTCGCTGGCACCGGTCATCACGCCTGTACTCATTGGCTGGGCGAGCGGTCCATACAGTGCGGGCCTCACGGGACTCTCGCAGCAACACATCCTGAGTACAGCAGTTAAATCTCTCGCGGCGGCATTCGATACATCGGTGGAAAAACTCAGATCGCATCTGAAACGATCTTTTGTGGCGGACTGGCTGGCGGATCCCTTCTCGCGTGGAGCGTACAGCTTTGCGCCCGTTGGTCAGACGAACGCACGCGAGATTCTTGCACGGCCGGTAGCGGAGACGCTGTTCTTTGCGGGAGAGGCCACGCACACGTCCGGTTTTAGCGGGACCGTGCATGGTGCGATCGCGACGGGACGTCGTGCAGCGCGGGAAATTGAAAACGCGACGAGTCAATCAAGGCGAGTGGCGTAAGCCAATATGGCAACGACGTAGGACGGAACCTGCTATCCCGATGCACCTGAAAACATCTACACTTACGCGCGTTTGGGATTTCTGGTTATGGCAATACGCAGCGTGCAAATCTGGACGTGCCCCTGTGGCATCAGCTATCGGGCAGTCTCTGAATTGGAGCTTCCCGTTGCAGGCTCCGCAAGGAATCTCAAAACGTCTGCGTTCGAATGCCCCTCATGTCATCGCACCGTTTCCCTCGACGGCGAACCCATTCAGATATCTTTTGAGATGAATAAAGAGAAATGGGTCGACGTGCCTCAGTCCGGAAATTCTCCGGATGCACCCGAAAGCCGATAGCAAAATACAATTTGAGAATGGCGGCCGATTCCTCGCAGAGCCTCGCCTTAGAGCGCACTTTTCTTGCACACGAACGAACGCTCATGGCCTGGGTCCGGACGAGCACTTCACTCATCAGTTTCGGCTTTACGATTTACAAATTCTTTGCCTACCTGGTCGAAACCGAAGGACGCGGTCCGATTAAGAGAGGATTGGGGCCGCGTGAGTTTGCGTTGGGAATGATCAGTATTGGTGTTGTGGCGCTCGTCGTTGCCGTGTTTCAGCAACGAAAAGCTTTCAAAAAGTTGGAAAGGGAAAACGCTACTAAGTTTTCGTCGCTCGCCGAAAAGATGGCGGCCGTGATCGCTGTAGCGGGAATGGTGCTGCTCGGTTTTGTGCTGTTCCGTCGCTGACCGTTCAGGCTGCTTTAGGATTCTTCATGGCCGCGACGAGTTCTTTTGCACCGGACCCCCAACGCGAAAGCAATTTGATTGTGTGCGTAAACGGGACATCTACGGCATGCACGCGTTCCGGAGTCAGGATATATACGGTTCCCGAGACTGGTGCGGGCGCCGAGGGCACGAAAACCGTGAAGCGGCCGTCAGCGAATTCCTCAATAATGAATGCCGGAACGAGGGCTTCTTCGATCTCCGCCAGTGCCGGCTTCCACACATGTTCGTCTCGGTTCCCGGCAATTTGTTGAGTGAGACTGCGAAATAGGGCGTAGCCCGGGATCCGTTCAAACAAAGATTTCTCGATCCGCTCCCGCGCCGCTCGTCCTACGCCTGTGCGTACCGCGGCCCCGATCAGGAAACAGATCAGCAACAGCAGCAGAAGAGACAGAATCCTTTCGGACGGGAATCCCTCCGGCAGAAGCTTCGCAATCGGTCGCACCACGCCGGCTACTGCCTCCATTGCCTTCAGAATGAGAAGCGCGGAGAGGTAAACCGGAGTCAGGATCAACAGTCCGCCAATTAATGAGCTCAAAATGAACTGGCCAAGACGTCGCATGGCTGTAGCGCTTATTTGAGCTTAACGACCAATCTTTAATCTGGCTATGCGAGGATTTGCGTGGTTTTACCTGGTGGTGTGCGGGGCGTCATTAAGAATGCCGGAGAAATGGAGGCAAACAGCTTTGCTTGTAGTCAGAAGGCTTTTGCAAGGAAGCAAACAGCTTCGCTTCTACTCAGAGGGCTCTTGCAAGGAAGCAAACGGCTTCGCTTCTACTCAGAGGGCTCGTGCAAGGAAGCAAACGGCTTAGCTTCGACTCAGAGGGCTCTTGCATAGAAGCAACTGGAGTCGCTTTCAGTTCGAATCTAAAGATGCCGGAGAAGGGACTTGAACCCCCACGGGGAGTGAACCCCGGCAGATTTTGAGTCTGCTGCGTATGCCAATTTCGCCACTCCGGCGGCGTTTTCGAATCAGTAGCTTGCGGCGATAGCCGAGCTGATGCGGATGAAAGTTTCAATTAACCCCTCATCCGTATTCGATAACGGAGGAAATGATAGCCGTACGCTGACACTGGACGCAAGGCGCAATGCTTCGCCTGCAATTCGCATCGCAGCGTGCTAACGATTCCGCTGACTGCGCGTCCATGACGCACGCATGCATTACCTCTGTCTCGCGGTTCTGATCCTCATTTCGGGACGCGTCGTCGACGGCGAGACCGGTGAACCGATTGCCCAGGCGCGTGTCTCGACGGGAGACGCGACTGTCGTCACCGGCAACGACGGCACTTTCATCATCCCGGACGCGGCCCTTCCGCTGACGCTGAATGTCACAGCGGTGGGATACGCCACCTCAAAAAAGACGGTGCGAACAGCAGACGACATCACCATCGTTCTGGTGGCGGAGGGCGCGGAGTTGACGGAGCATATCACCGTCACTGCCGACCTCTTTGAGGGTATGGAACGGACCTTGAACAAATCGGAACTGCAGAGCGGGTCCCTCGTTCTCATCGGCGATGCGCTCCGATCGGCGCAGTCGCTGCCCGGCGTCGTCGCCAACAACGACCTGCACGCCGACTTCTCGGTACGTGGCGCGAGTCCCGATCACGTTGCGATTTATGTCGATGGTGTGCTGACTGACAATTTCGTCCACACCTTCGCCGGAGTCGATTCGAACGAGCGCCTTTCCCTTTCTCTGATCAGCCAGGATACCGTGAGTGAGCTTTCGGTCATGCCGGGCGCGTTTCCCTCCAGCTTCGGCGGCAGCAACGCGGCGATCACGTCGATCGAAACGCGTGACGGCAATCGCCTCCGCCCGACGGGGCGTTTCGGCACCGGCATCATCGCGACAACCGGCGTCGCCGACGGGCCGTTTGCCGGCAACCGTGGAGCGTGGCTGCTCTCCGCGCGGACAACCTACATGGACTACGTGGAGCGCTTGGTCCGGAAGGTCACGGGCACGGGTACCAAGGATGATTCGAACATCAACTTCAGCGACGCGAGCTTCAACATCAATTACGACTTGTCGTCGTCGCTGAATCTTGGCGTCCGCTCGACGTTCGGAATCTTTGGTGGAGACCAGGGCAAAGCGAACCGCGAGCAAAATAAGGACGATCCCGATGCCATCGACACGTTCGACTCGCGCAATCACCTGCTGAACGCGAGTTTGCGTTACGTGTCATCCCGCGCGCTGGTCGCTACTGTCCGCGGTTTTCTGACGCGTGGAAGATACCGCACCACCGACCTCCCCGGCCGAACGCTCGACAGTAATGACCGGACCCAGTACGGAATGCGTTCGGATCTGTCGTTGCAGGCCGGCGGCAGCAACACTCTCGAACTCGGAACGTACGACCGCATCCTGCAGGCGAAGAAAGCCAGCATCTCTTACCGCACGGCGGCGCCGCAGTTCTTTGAAAACTTCGACCACTCTGCCGGCGAAACCGCGGTCTACATCCAGGACACGCTGAAAGTGGAACCAATCCGGCTCTCCGTTACGGCGGGCGGACGCCTCGAACGCAACACTCTCACACACGAGACCAACGCCATGCCGCGCCTGGCCCTGACCTGGCGCTCGCCCGGCGCGATCGTGTTTCGTGCGGGCATGGGCCAGTATCGGCAGATGCCGGACTTCAATATGGTGTTTGGCTTCTTCGGAAATCGCGACCTGAAGGCTGAGCGTGCCGTTCACTACAACCTGAGCGCGGAACGATCGATCGGCTCGCGAACACGGGTCGTGGCGGAAATGTACGACCGCGAAGAGACGCGCGGGCTCTTCTCATTCTCCGAACCGCACTTTACGGCAACAGGCCAGATCAGCATCACCCCCAATCCATACCAGAATTCGCTAACCGGGTTCGCTCGCGGCGCCGATTTCGTGATTCAGCGGCGTAGCGCGAATGGGCTGAGCGGCTGGGTGTCGTACGGTTTCATGCGCACGCGCCAGCACGACGGATTCAGCGGTCTCGACTTCGTAGCGGACGCGGATCAGCAGCACACGCTCAACATGTCCGGCAGCTGGCGTCTGAAGCCGACATTCAGTGTCAGCAGCCAGTTCCGCTACGGCAGCGGCCAGCCGATCCCCGGTTTTCTGCGACGCACTCCGAACAGTTTCGAGTTCAGCGGCGTCAGGAATACGGCCCGGCTCCACGACTACTCGAGAATGGATGTGCGCGCCAGCCGGTCGTTTCCGCATCAAACCTGGAAGTGGACGTTATCCGGCGAGGTCCTGAACATCCTCAATCACAAGAATGAGTACAACGTGAACTCGAACATCATTCGATTCCGGTCCACTGGCCAGTACTTCGCCAGCATCGAGAAGTCGTTCGGCGTGCTGCCTTCGGCGGGAGTCTATTTTGAATTCTGAGCCAGCGAGATCGCCTCGAGTAAGCGTTAAAATGGAGATAAGAAGAGATTAGAAAGAGCGTTTCTTGAGGTGAGTCATGGTCAAAACATTTGTATTGTCCATGATGCTGACATTTTTCTCGCCCGCCTTCGCACAAACCGTCCAGCCTCTCGAGCATCAAATGACTCAGCCCGTCATCATTAATGGTGAACAGGTTGAGGGCGTAACGCTGGTGCGAGATGGAGAAGTTGAAAAGACCTCATGCCCGGCGCCGCAAAGTTACAAGGCAGTCAATGATTCCTCCAGCGGCTGGGCCTGCTTCGATGAGTCTTCCGGAATATGGTTATTGCACGCTTCGGCCCCAGCAAGCACGACGATTTATGAATCAGACCCCCAGTACTACGGTTACTACGGATATCCCTATTCCTATCCTTACCCCTACTACCCGTACAGGTACGGTTACTCCTATCCATTTGGATTCTACGGCGGTCCGGCATTTGGTTTCGGATTCGGCTTTGGCCACGGCCACAGCCACAGCCATGATCACTTCGATCACGGTCACTTTCACGGAGGAGAACACTTCGGGGGTGGACACTTCGAACATGGTCCGCATGGTGATCACGGACCTGGAGGCTTTCACGGAGGAGGCGGCGGACATGGTGGCGGTCACGGTGGTGGCGGTCACGGTGGCGGCGGTCACGGCGGAGGCCGGCATTAACTGGTCGTGATGAGCGACAGATTTCGAGATTCACATGGTGAGGTGTAATCATGGTCAAAGCGATCGTCTTGTCCATGACGTTATTCATCGTCCTTTTCCTGGCGCCGGCTTTGGGGCAGGCGGCTATAGAACGCCAAAACTGGTGGGTAGGGATAGCTCCGGGGAACTCCTCGATTTATGGCTACTACGGCTATCCGTATTCGTATCCGTATTACTCGTACTATCCCTATCAGACGTACTGGTACGGTTATCCCTATAGTTTTTACAACACGCCGTTTCTGGGTCTAAGGTTTGGCTTCGGGCATAGCCATGATCATTTTCGAGGCGGGCACATCGAACACGGGTTCGGCTACATGAACCGTGGGCATGGAGCCTATGGTTACGGCGGCCACCATGGCGGCAGGCACTGAACTAGTTCTTGATCATTACCAGCGCGGAGGCTGCCCGGACGCGCTCGACAACGGTATTGAAACCCGGAGATTCGACGGAGGCGTCAGGAAGTTTTAATGGGGCCATTGTGTCGAGAAGAACGCGCGCATAGCTGATCTTGAGTGCGTAGTTGACGTTCTGTGGCAGACCTCCGGTCGTCGCCAAGATCTTTCCTACATCGAGGCTCGATTCCACAATTCCTACCACGTTGCCTAATTCATCCACGATCGGTCCGCCTGAATTACCCGGTTGGATCGGCGCGCTGATTTGAAATTTCCGCGGATCGTCACGCAAGCCTGCCAGAGAATTGATTTCACCCTTGGTTAACTTCGGCTCGACACCCTGAATATCCGGCTCCGGATATCCAACCGTAAAAACCATCGAGCCGAGTTTGACTCCGGATGAGTTTCCCAACGGCAGATAGTGAAAGGTGCCGGCGACTTTGAGGATCGCGATGTCGTTCACCACGTCCATCTTCACGACGCGGGCCGGCAATTCGGTTTCTCCAACCTTTACCGAGATCGTGTTGTCTCCGACGACCACATGAGCCGCAGTCAGCAGCAAGCCGTCATTTGAAATGAAAAAACCGGAACCGGACGATAAGACCCGGCTTTTCGCCGGAGTATCGGATGCCGTTCTTGAAGCGCTTTCCGGATGAGAAATGGTGCGAGGAGCCTTCAGCAGTTTGGCATTGGCAACAATCCAGACGCGAAGATTGTCGGCAATCTGCTCGGCACATTGAGCCCACGGACCCATTGAAGTGCGCGGCAGGTTCAGATTCGAGGCGGATATCTCTTTGGTGAAATCGCCCGCCTGAATGATCGCGGCGATCCATGAGGTGTCTGTCCCGAGATCCGTCAGGTTAGTGAGCGTCGTATTGGCGTAAGACTTGGGTCCCAGACCGCGACCCGCTATGGTCAGGACAACCTGGGCCTTCTCCGCGGAATCCACCATCTGAAGCTCATTAACAGCGCGGAGCTGCGAAGTAACATCCTTGATGGCTTCCTGTACATCCTTATTTGTATCCAGGAATCCGTCGCGCACCGGAGCTGAGACAAAGATGTTGATCCTTTCCCCAGCGCTCTGGGCACTGGTCGCGGCAGGCGTCAGAAAGATCATCAGGCCAAAATTGATTACTGCTATCCGCAGGATTCGCGTCATTCCCCAAGCCCCTTTACGTCACTTATCGGCGGGATTTTGTCCACCATTTGGCTTTTCTTCAACAAACGATTGTTGACGAGGTGACTTTGTGGTTATTGAGTCCGGCTTTCGGGATCCGGTACTAAAATACCTTTGACAATAAATCATCCAGCCGATCAGAACGTTGAACCATTGATCCTGCTCAGGTTGTCAATATCGGTATGTTCCAGATTCTATGGCTGACTCTTTGCATTTCAGTATTGCAGGCGCGTTCGACTCCTGAGCGGGCTTCTATTCAAGGGACGGTCGTTCGTGCCGGCGCCGTTCAGGGAGCCCCGCGGGTTGAATTGGGTAATGCCAGAATCGAACTGAAACCTGGAAACCAGACGTCCTTCACCACGGCAAACGGGGTGTTTAGTTTCCGCAATCTTGCCCCTGGTCAATACACCGTCTTCGTGCGGCGTGACGGATATATTCTTCAGGAAGATCCTGGACACGGAATTACATCCTCCGGAATAACGATAACGCTCGCAGCCGGTCAGGTTTTGAAAGATCTGACGCTCCCGATGGTTCAAGCCCCGGTCATTACCGGAAAAGTTTTTGATCCTCACGGCGATCCTCTGGCTGCCGCCTTGATCCGCGCTTACCGGCGGCAATACACGCCGTATGGAACACAACTCCGCATTGCATCCAAAGGAATGACCAACGACCTCGGCGAGTTCCGGTTATTCGGTTTGAATTTCGCCGACTATTTTGTCAGCGCGGGATATGGAGATCGTGATCGTGCGGCGGCCGTCGGTAAGGTTCAATTGAGCGCCAACGTTTCACGTGCAGATGACGGCTTTGCCACCGTTTTCTACGACGGCGGCAACGACCTGTCCTTTGCGAAGCCCGCTCACGTTGCACCCGGTGCGGATCCTGTTGCTCTCAACATTTATCTTAGCGATACCGCGCGGTTCAAAATCCGAGGCCAGGCATCACGCTCTGAAGGTGTGAAGATTCTGTTCGCGCCCAAAGGTAGTGACCTGCGGGAAGCCGACCGTTCCACCGGCGTCGGGGCGAATGGCGAATTTGAAATTAATGGCGTACCACCAGGTTCCTACGTGGTGCTGGCGACCGATGATACATCGTATACGTCGGATGTTGTTCCATTCACAGTAACGGACAGCGATATCGAAGGCGTTCGCCTGCCGCTTATGAGAACGATGTCTGTAAGAGGAACGGTGAGTCTGGAAAGAGGACTGGGAGTCAATCTTCCGGGAATTCATATCTCTCTGCTTTCAGGGATTCATATCACCCTGATCCGCAGCAGTGCCGAGTTTGATGAGGAGACCGAGGTGCTCACGGCCGCGAATGGAGATTTCGGCTTCGAGAATGTTGCGCCGCTGGCGGAATACGACGTCGCTCTCGATCAGCTTCCTCCAGGAACCTATGTAAAGAGTATTTATTCAGGCAGTTCGAGCCTGCTCGAAGGCAAATCGCGGTTTCAGAACAATGCGGGCATTCGAATTGTTTTGGCGTCTGCTCCCGACACCCTGGATGTTCGTGTCGCAAAGGCGTCAGGGGCGGCAGGAGTTCAGGTGGTGCTTATTCCGGAGGCAAATCTACGCCGCCGTGCCGATCGATACATTACCGGTTTTACGGATGAGTCCGGCAGTCTTCGGCTTACTGCAGTGCCGCCGGGAAACTACACAGCTTATGCATTCGAACACCTCGAGTCGGGCGCGTATTACGTGTTGGGCTACAACCGGACCCTGGCAGAAAAACTGAAGGATCGTTCGATGTCCATTGTCATTGGAGAAAATGGCAACAAGTCGATTCAACTAAGCGTCATCCCTGCAACGGAAACGGCAGGCTGGCAATGAGAGCGACGGTTATCGCGCTGTTGTTGACGTTCTCTTCGTGGCAAGTTGCGCCGCAGGGCACAATCATCATTTGGGTGAACAAGGCAGGAACCACCATCCAACAGCCTTTGCCGGATGCAAGAATCGAAGTCACCGGAGCGCCACGAACATTAGTCGCAAGAACCGATGGAGGCGGCAAAGTTGTCTTCAGTGGCCTTCCATCAGGCCGCTACCAGGTGAATGTCACTTGCGACGGTTTCATTCGACAGAAATCCACAAAGCGAATTATTGTCGACGGCCTTCATCAAACGGCAAACGTACAGTTTGCACTGGAGCCGGCGCCGACAGTGACAGGTTGGGTCCTGGATAGTTACGGTGAGCCCAACGCGAACGTCATGGTGGAAGCGTTGCGCCGGACCTATGACGTGAGCGGAAGTCCAAGACTGACGCGAATGGCTTCCGGTTTGACGAATGATCGGGGCGAGTACCGCATCTTCTGGCTGGATCCCGGTGACTATTATTTTTATGCGTCGTCCCCGTTGCCCGAAGGTCCTGGCGCACCTCCGGTTCGAGTCGCCGAACCGACGTACTATCCCGGCGTTAACTCGCCCGAAGATGCCAAATCGGTTCGTCTCGAGGTGGGAAGAGAAGTGGAAGTCGACTTTCGAATTCGTCCCGCGGGTTTGTGGGATATCGCAGGGCAGACGTTCGACGCGTCGACAAGCCGATCGACCGTTGCATCAGTTACCCTGAACGCGCCGCAACAGGATCCCCGCACGTCGCAGTATCAAACGACGAGTTCTGGGCCTGGGCTCTACGCCGGCGAGTTTGCAATTAACGGAATACCACCAGGTTCGTTTCTTCTGACTGCGAAGAGTGGTTCGGGAGATCGCGCGGTGGCCGCATATCAACGAATTATCCTTCGGCCTCTTCTGATTACAGGGCCGCCGCCATTTCGACTGACTCTTTCCTTGTTTCCAGCAGCTTCGATCAAGGGGCGGCTCTTTGTTGATCCCGATGAATCGATTCCAGATTTGCGGAATGCCCGCGTAGAACTAACGTCGACGGACCCGGATTTTCCTTCACCGACAGCTGTGCCCGCGCAACGAGACGGACAGTTCATCGTTAGTGGTGTGTTTGGCGGCAACTATGCGGTCGATGTTTCCAACTTGCCGGATGATTTTTACGTCAAGGCATCTCGCTACGGAAATGACGCACTTCTGCAAAAAGCCTTTACCCTCGATCCGCGCAAGACCCCCGGTGCGCTTCAAGTAATGCTTGCTTCCGATGGTGGCCGGCTTCAAGTGACGTCGTACGATGCCAAAGATGAACTCTCGCCCGGAGCGCAACTGGTGCTGGTTCCCGATAGCGCTCGCCGTGATCGGCGAGATCAATACCGAATGCTCGTTGCGGATGACGATGGGACCACAACCTTCAGAGGAATCCCCCCCGGTGACTACAAATTGTTTTCATGGGAAAGCGTCGAACCCAACGGCTACCTGAACGCCGATTACCTCCGCACATATGAATCCCGCGGCTTACCCGTTCAGATTAGCCCCGGGGATAACCCACCGCTGACGATTCGCTGGATTGCCAAAGACGAACGCTGACTTATTTTTCGGAGAGTACCTTCTTTACTGCTTCGACGACCTTCTGAAAATCGTAGGGCTTCTGGGCGATCTCAAAGGAGGAAATGTCGCCTGTTACAGCTTCGAGCCTGGCCTTGTTGGTTGTGGTGAAAACGATCTTTCGCCCTTTCATCACTTCCAGATTCATGACCATTCGTGCAAAGGTCCAGCTCTGTTCATAAGGCGGAGGCACATCATAAATAATCGCCTCTGGATTGTGCTTGTTCATGAACTCCAGGATGTCCGCGTCGCCTCGTTCAAACTGGGGAACATGCGCACCGACGGTGTTGTAGCCTTCGGCTTCGAGCAATACACGGAACAATTCCACAACGTCTTCGCTGGCATTCAATACAGCCACGGTCTGCGCTTTATTTGTACCCATAATTAAAGCGTAGCGTGCGAGCGCGGATTTTTCATCAGGGAGTCAGCGGGCCTGGCATAAGACGAAAAACCTGGTCGTCGGCGGAGCGTGGTTTTCCATTGCGTCCATCGCGATTGCTCGTTGAGAAATACAAAAAGCCATCAGGGCCTTCAATAACATCCCGAATGCGCCCGAAAGTTTTCTCGAAGAAGACGTCCGTGCGTAGGACTTCAGCACTCTCTCCCGGTTTGAAAACGACACTCAGGAGGCGTTGAGATCCGAGGGTGGCGATCAGCAGATTCCCGCGCAATGTTGGATATTTGTCCGACGTCACAAAGGTGGCGCCTGCGGGCGGATTGTCATCGTACACGATAAGCGGAGCGGCAAAACCCTGGTGTGATTCGTTGCCGACGACGGACGGCCAACCGTAATTCTTTCCGGGTTCGATAATGTTCACTTCATTGTTTCCGCTATTGCCGCTGCCGGTGCCGTGTTCGGTTTCGAATAATCTGCCTGTGTCCGGTTGAAATGCGAGTCCCTGTGGATTTCGATGACCGTACGACCACACGTACGACCGCGGGAAAGGGTTGTCTTTCGGAATCGAACCATCAGGATTTAACCGCAGAATTTTTCCATTCAAAGATTGAACGGATTGCGCACGCCCTCCACGCGACCGTTCGCCGCCTGGAGCCGCGTCGCCCATAGTCGCATAAAGTTTTCCATCCGGTCCGAACTTCAGACGGCATCCGTTGTGATAGGGACCTGCGGCAATACCGGAGGTCAGCACTTTGAGAGTGGTTCCTCTGCCGCCATTTTCAGTCAGAACAGCGATGACATTTGATGACGGCGGATCCTCCGGCGACGGTTGGGTAAAGCAAACGTAGACTCGATGGTTTTCCTCAAATGCAGGATCGATCGCAAGGCCGAGGAGACCGGTTTCGTATCCTTTCGATGTTCGGTCATAAACGGCGATGGACGCCCATGGTTCCGGAAGTAATTTGTCGTGGTCGATAACTCGGATCCGTCCCGCGCGCTCCGTAACAAATAAACGGCCGTCGGGTGTAAAAGCGAGCGACCATGCAGTCTGCAAATTGCTGGCAATGGACTGAACCTGCCAGCCGGAATGGTTTTCCGATGCTGCGTCGTGGCTCAGCGTTGCGTAAACTGCAAAACCCGCGACGACGACAATGAAGAATGCGATGACAACATAACGCATGCCCAAACCTTATATATCCGAGTCACTATATCGTCTACAGACATATGCGCACCGGGAGTGATTTATACTCTCCGGGCTATGCAATTCAGATCTGAAATAATTGGAGTCAAAGAATCACCGATGATTCAAGTCGCAGCGCTGGCGGAGAGTTTGCCGGACGTTGTGAAGGTTTGTTACGGAGAGTCGGATAGTCCCACACCGGAGTTCATCTGTCGCGCAGCTTTCGAAGCCTCGCTCGCAGGGCATACGGGATATACGCATACCGCAGGGAGCCGCGATTTTCGCGAAGCGATTGCTGCGAAATTCCGCGAGCTGCAAGGGATCGAATGCCGCCCGAGTGAAGTTCTCGGGACGATCGGCGCTTCGGCGGCCATCTTTCTGGCGGCGCGAACCTGTACGGGACCTGGCGACAACGCGATTGTGATTGCCCCGACGTACGCCATCTTTGCGACCTGTGTTGAGATGTCGGGGGGAGAGGCGCGGCCCGTTCCACTCGTTCGCGATGGACGACGTTTCCGACTGGATCTAGATAGAGTCCGCTCAGCGATCGACAGCAAGACGCGCATGCTGATTGTGAACAGTCCATCCAATCCGACGGGCTGGGTGATCCGTCCTGAAGAACAACAGGCACTTGTTGACCTCGCTCGTAAACATGGTCTCGTCATTCTTAGCGACGAGGTTTATGAGCGCCTGAGCTTCGATCAAAACGTTGCACCATCCATCGCGCGTTTCGATGAGAAACGCGAACACGTATTGGTGGTGAACAGTCTTTCCAAGACCTACAACATGACCGGATGGCGCCTCGGTTGGGCGATCGGCAATGAAAAGCTAATCGGTTTAATGACCAAGGCGGCGGAGTTCATCACGTCCAATCCGCCCGCGCCAACCCAGCAGGCGACGATTGTGGCATTACGTGACGGCGAAGCTTATGTGCGGCAGATCCAACAGGAGTATCGCGCTCGTCGGGATTTCGTGATGAAGGAACTCAGTTCCATACCCGGCGTCTCCCTTCCGATTCCGGATGGAGCCTTTTACGCATTTCCGCAGATTGAGGGTTTGAAGGACTCCACAACCCTGGCACAACGTCTTGTAAAGGAAGGCGGCGTCGCGATGGCACCCGGGCTTGCTTTCGGCCCGTCGGGAGAAGGGTACATCCGGTTGTGTTTCGCCTCATCGGAGGAAACACTCCGAAAAGCCGTTCACCGTTTCCGCGAATTCATGACCCGTTTATAAATTAAGGAGCAATCATGCCGGCATATGTTGTTACTGAAATCGATGTTCACGATCCCAAGCGCTACGAAGAATACAAAAAAATGAGCCTCGCCTCTCTTCAGCCTTTTGGCGGACGTTTCATCGTTCGCGGAGGAAAGGTGGAAACGCTTGAAGGCAGCTGGTCGCCGAAGCGATTTGTCGTGGTGGAGTTTGAATCCGTCGAACGCGCCAAAGCATGGTGGAGTTCCAAAGAATATGAGCCTGCGAAGAAACTACGCAACGAAACGGCTTCGACGCAGATGATCGTGGTGGATGGAGTTTAGCGGCGCTTATTGGAGAGCGCATCCATCATCAGGCGGAAATGAGTCGCCTGAACGCGGCCGCTTCGGGGTGCGCTCATGAGATCGTCGAAGTTCGGCGTCATCTCTAGGATTTCGAATCCATCCGCTCCGAGATCCTTGTAGCCACGGACATAACCATCACGAAAGCCCAGAATGTGGCCGAACTCATGCGCAATCGTGGAATACGGCGTGTCGTTTCTGCCCAGAGCGATAAACCTTCCCACGACGGCATACGTTGCTTCAGCTCCCGTCGTCAGCACGCCGCCGTCGAGTGGAAATCGTGCCGCGTGCGCCTTGAGATCCAGATGAGCGCCGATCGCTGGTGATTTGGTCCCGGCATAGAGTTTTGCCGCAGAAACCTTTCGCCATTCCACCTCGACTCCGAATTGAGTGCCGGAGTCACGGACACTCCAGAACTTTTCGATAATGGATTTTGCCGTATCGAGGAAAGCGTCATCATCGATGTCGGTATACATCGGCACACGCAGCACGACGTTCTCTGATCCTTTTCGCACCACTCGAACGTACGAAGGCACGTCCGGCGTCCCAAGGACACGTCGGATCACGTCGCTGATATCCGGATCCTTTTCCTGCAGCCGCCTGTAGATTTCGGTGAGCTGATCGTAATGAGGACGATCGGCTGCGACGGTGCGTTGCCAGAAGCGGTTGTATTCGATGAATTGATCGATGGTTTTCTGGTCGCGGACGAGGTCGCGGTAATTGTTAACCGTCTCTCTCAGCATCTCGTGGCGTTCGTCACTTTCGAGATTTCTTGCGTATGCGAATGCCTTTTGAACGAAAGCAAGTTTGGTTGCTTCGTTTCGAATGTAGCCTTCCGTCAGTGGCCAGCTGTATTCGCGAGACTCGAGAAGTTGTGCATTAGGATCCTGCGGTTCGTCGAAGAGCCTGGGGACAAGCTGATAGCCGAAAATCGCAGTGGCCGGAGGTTCGCTTTCAAGCTTGGATTCAAGATCCGGCGCGTCGGACAGAATAACCGCGCGCAGATCCCTGTAAAACGAGTTCAGTTTTTCGTGATAATCGGAAAACTGCTGGGCGACAAGGTCGCCGCGCAGGAGATAGGCAACCTCTGCCTTTTGAAACGGAAGAAAGAAAAGAATCGCAAACCAGAATTTCAAGATCGTGCACTAATCATTGGAACGGTAACGCAAGCGGCAATCCTGCCTGATTAAAGGATCGCAGTGTGCCGGAGCTTGCCGAGCCGGCCGCGCCAAAAACTACAAATTGTGTGGTGTAACCGGCCGAATCCGGAACGTGCGGGAAGATTACATCTGCAGTGGAGGCCGGTGCCGTTTCGTCGACAGCAGGAACGGTCGTGAACAGGTAGTCATTCCGGTCATTGATTCGGTTTCGGAATCCGATCAGCGTGACCTGTCCACTCGTGGTCAGACGCATGACGCCCTGGAATGAGGCAGGAACTGTTGGAAAAAGCTCATTCAGAAAACGTGAGATCTGTCCCGCTGCAGGTACCGTAACCGTTGTTTTTAAGCCAGTAGATGTTCCGTCGAGCCGTGTCAATTCGAGATCGACACTTGCCGCCGACGATGCGCTGGCGTTGCCGATTGCGATACTCGATTGAATCGACCCCGCTGCTCCCGGGGTCCCCGATGCCTCCACGTAGGTTCGGAAACGGCTGCCGCGTGCAGCGACAAGGCCTGCTTCGGAAACCGTGATGCCATTACGGCGGTACCCGAACACAGCGATGGCCGTTGGAGTCGCGGATCCGCCCGTCGGATTAATCTTCACAACTCCGATCTTCGTTGTCGTTGCGATCTGCGAACCGCTCAACGTAACAGTCAGCGAACTCTTCGCAGCCAGCGTGTATTCAACCGAACTGGCGCTGAAACCGATGAATGGAACAGTCACTGGATTCCCAGAAGGATCAGTGAAATCCAACGTGCCCGTCGCGGTCACGCCGGAGTAGTTCACCAGAAAGATATTCGTTCGCCAGCCACCTTCCGCAGCGAAATGGGCAAGAAACGTGGGATCTGTGGAAAGAGGTTGTGAAAGATCGATCACCGGCAAAGTGGTTACCAGAAAGTCGTTTCGCTCGTTAATAAAGGATCGTAGTGCGATGATGCCAACGGGACCAGTGGCATTCAGTTCGAGGGTTCCCTGGATTCCCGGAGGCAAGGTGAATGGCAGTTCGTTAATGAAGCGGGAGATCTGACCGTTCGGAGGCAGCGTGAACGAACCAAAGTTTGTCGGATAATACGCAGCGCGACTGGCGTCATTGAAGGCGAAATTAACTCGAACCTCGAATGAGTTCGGGTTGGTTACAGCAACGCCTGTATTGATGGTTCCGTTGGCCTCAACATAAAGTAACGCCGACCGGATCGCTTTTGCAGCCGGAACCGTTGCTTCAGATACCAGGTTTCCGGACTGCCGAAATCCGAAGATCGCCAATCCTGATGGTGTTGAGCCTCCTGTTGCCAATTCGAGTCTCGCCGAGCCCACATTGATTGCACTCGACGCTCCCGTTGTTGTCTTTAATGTTCCGCCATTCGACGGGACCGTCAGTGTGGATTGGGCAGCAGTATCGGCCGTGTTGCAGTCGCTCCTGGGAGTAACAATCGTTCGTGGCAGCGGACTTGCGACGGTGAAATCAGCATTGCTGGAATCTGTATCGATGCAGCCGCCCCTTTTTCGAACCAAACCTGAAAGACCATCAAACGCAATTGCTGGTGAAACACACGACGTCGCATTTCCCCACGAGGCAAGATCGACGACCGTCTGATCAAACTTGGGACACTCAAACGTCAGCGGCTCTGTGCTGTTAACCAGAGCGACTTTGCCGGAACCTGCATCGAGGGCAAGTGTGCCGCTTACGTCCGCTTTAGGAAGCGCAATCTGATCTCCTCCGGATAATCCGATGGACCCCGAAACCAAATAATATTGGCCTGGAGCAATGCTTCCGGATAGCGCAATCCCTGACCATTCTGAGTTTCCTTGTGCCGCTGTTTGAACCGACCAGCCCGAGAGATCGACTGTCGTGGTTCCAAGATTGAAAAGTTCAACAAAGTCGTTTTTGAGATGAGGCGCCGCCGCCTGCGCAGAATAAAGCTGGCTGATAACAACCGTCGTTGATTGACTGAAGGCCGGAACGATAGTGAAGGCCAATGCCACGAAGAAGAATAATAAACCGCGGGTGAACCGCTGAATGTTCATCAAATCCCCCAGATTCAGGTGATGCAGATTATACGCGGATTTGCGCAGTGAGCCACATGGGTCTGCTACACTGACCCTTCATTTTTATTGAATGGAGCTTTAATGAATCGCGAACGTTTCCGACAAAATATTCTTGAATTGATCCGCCGAACATCCGCCTTTTTGCCTCCCGACGTCGAAAGTGTGATTCACCTGCAGCGGAAGCTTGAAACCTCAGGATCGAAGGCCGACTTCGCTCTGGAACTCGTGGCGCAAAACATCGGACTCGCCAAAGCGCGATCGCTTCCAATTTGTCAGGATACGGGGACCATCAGCTTTTATTTCGAAACCCCACGTGGCGTTGATCAGCTCGAACTGGAGGAGCTTTGTAAGGAAGCGGTGCAGGAGGCCACGAAAAAAGGTTATCTGCGGCAAAACTCGGTGGACAGCGTCGATGGCACCAATACCGGAAACAATCTGGGGCCGGGCAGTCCTGTTTTTCACTGGGAACAGACGCGCGAATCTCATATCGATGTGCGGCTGATTCTGAAGGGCGGCGGTTGCGAAAACATGAGTGCGCAATACAGCCTGCCTATGGAGATCCAGGGCAAGCGTGCGGATCGAAATCTCGAAGGTGTGCGCGCCTGCATACTCGATGCGGTTTGGAAGGCTCAGGGAAAAGGTTGCGGTCCGGGTTTTCTTGGTGTCGCGATCGGAGGAGACCGCGCCTCGGGATTTGATTTTGCGAAGCGTCAACTGCTCCGCAATGTTGACGATTCCAGCCCTGATGCACAATTAGCCGAACTCGAAGCTCGCATCATGAAGGAAGCCAATAGTCTCGATATCGGGCCCATGGGCTTTTCCGGGAAGTTCACGGTCGGCTGCTGTAAAGTTGGCAAGCTGAATCGGCTGCCGGCATCGTTTTTTGTTTCGGTCGCGTATATGTGCTGGGCGTATCGGCGACGAGGCGTCATGTTGGATCTGGACGGAAACGTTAAGGATTGGCTCTATCAGGCGCCGCATGAGTTCCAGCATCAGGAAGAAATGCCGGATCTCACTCTGCCTGCCGGGGAAGTCGTACGTTTGCAAACACCATTACGTGATGATGATATTCGCAGGCTAAAGGTCGGCGACGTTGTGTTGCTGGATGGAGTGGTTTTTACCGGCCGCGATGCCGTGCACAAATATCTTCACGATGGTGGCGAACTCGAAGCCATTCGCAACGGAGTGATTTATCACTGCGGGCCTGTTGTCTTGAAGGAAGGGTCCGAATACCGCGTTGTCGCCGCCGGCCCAACAACATCTATTCGCGAGGAACCCTATCAGGCGGACATCATCCGGAAATTTGGACTCAAGGCTGTCATCGGGAAAGGCGGCATGGGTGCGAAGACACAGCAAGCCTGTAAGGAGCATGGATGCGTTTACCTGCATGGCATTGGAGGTGCAGCACAAATCTATGCCCAGGCCGTGCAACGCGTCTTAAGCGTACGTCTTGAACAATTCGGCAGTCCTGAAGCCGTTTGGGAACTCGAGGTCAGGAATTTTCCCGCCGTCGTCACTATCGATGCGCATGGAAACAACTTGCAGCAGCTTGTAACCGAACGATCGAAAGAACTGCTGGCCACCGCCTTGTAAATCATTTGCCAAATGGCTAAGCCGGGAGCCGAGGCTCCCGGACGACGCACCCGACTTCTCGCGCAACCGTCCAACTATTAAGAACCCTTCATAAAGAAGGAGGACGCATGTCCAGGAGAACTCTTAATACTCCCGTTTGGTTCGCCGCGTTTGTGGTTCTGGTCGCACTGATGATTGGTGGCTTTACGGGACAGATGGTTAGCGGCCGGCCGGTTTTCACCGTCGCAGCGGCCTCACCGGATACGAGGATGGGTCTGCAGGGAAGTTTCGCACCCGTGGTGAAGGTGGTAACACCGTCGGTCGTCAATATCTCGTCATCGAAGGTCGTGCGCGCACAAGACGACCAGACGTTGGCGCCCCTGCTTCAGGATCCGCTGTTCCGGCAGTTTTTCGGAAACCAGTTTCAGGTTCCAAAGGAACGTAGAGAACGAAGTCTGGGATCCGGCGTTGTGGTCAGCCGCGATGGTTATATTCTGACGAATAGCCACGTCGTTGAAGGTTCCAGCGACATCAAAGTCGCGCTCAGTGACAAGCGCGAATTCCCAGCGCAAGTGATCGGCACTGACGCGAAGACCGATCTCGCTGTCGTTAAGATCGACCAAACGGGCCTCGGTCCCATCACGCTTGGAGATTCATCGAAGGTGGAGGTCGGTGATCTAGCGCTCGCGATCGGAAATCCATTTGGGATCGGCAGAACTGTCACGATGGGTTTGGTGAGTGCCACAGGCCGCGGTGGTCTTGGCATCGAGGAATACGAAGATTTCATTCAGACGGATGCGGCGATCAATCCCGGAAACTCCGGCGGTGCCTTGATCAATACGAACGGTGAACTCATCGGCGTGAACACCGCTATCCTCAGCGGATCGGGCGGCAACCAGGGAATTGGCTTTGCCGTTCCGGTCAACATGGCGCGCTATGTGATGGAGCAGATCGTCAGCACGGGGCAGGTTTCGCGCGCGTTTCTTGGAGTTTCGATTCAGGAAGTCACATCCGACATTGCGTCTCAATTCAAGTTGGATAAGGCGCAGGGCGCATTAATCGGAGATGTGGCGCAGAACAGCCCGGCGCAAAAGGCCGGAATCCAACCCGGTGACGTCATTCTGAAACTCGATGGCAACGAAGTTACTGATTCGCGCAGCCTGCAGCTTGCGATCGCACAAATGAAGCCGGGTCGCACGATTCATTTGACGCTTGTGCGAGATGGTAAACAGCGCGACGTGCAAGTCACGCTGGGCGAGCAGCCGGCAGAGGTTTCCAAGCCCCAATCGCAACAGCAGTCGGAAGAGTCCACACAGACTCTCGATGGTGTCGATGCGATGACGATGACACCGCAAATTGCCCGGCAACTCGAGCTTCCTGCCGATACGAAGGGTGTTGTACTCACTGCGGTCGGTCCGGGATCTGCAGCCGCGGAAGCGGGACTGCAGCGAGGCGACGTCATTCTGGAAGTCAATCGGAAGCCGGTCGCCAGCGTGAATCAGTTCGACCAATACATTCGTGAATCGCATGGCCAGTCGACCCTGCTCTTTATCAATCGAGGTGGCCGCACGACGTACGTTGTGCTTCCGAAGTGATGTCTAAAGGACGACGGCCAGTGCAAGGCCGTCGTATCCTTTAATGCCTACGGTTTGAATTTCCGTCGCGTTGACTCGTTTTTCCGCGGCCAGCATTTCGTTAAAGCGCCGGACACCCTGAACACTGGCGTCGAGGCTGTTGGAATCGATCACGGCGCCGTTGCGGATAACGTTGTCGACAATAATCACGCTGCCTTTTCGCGAAAACTTCAATGCCCAGGCGAAATAGTCGGCATTACTCGGTTTATCTGCGTCGATGAATGTGAGATCGAATGGCGGACGGTTTTCCTTCGCCAGTTGCTCCATTGTATCCAGTCCGCGGCCGATTCGAATTTCTACGAGCCCGGCAACTCCAGCCCTCCCGAGATTCTTACTTGCTGTCTCGGCGTGTTTCGGATTGATCTCGAGCGTGATCAGTTTCCCGTTGGAAGGAAGAGCGCGCGCCATCCAGATAGCGCTATAGCCGCCCAGGGTTCCCACTTCAAGAATGTTCTGTGCCGAGATCATTCGTGCAATCAGATGTAGAAGTTTTCCTTGTGCCGGCGAAACGTTGATGGAGGGAAGGCCTGCCGCGTTACTATCTTCGAGTGCAGCGTTCAGCGCAGGATCCGGGCGAACGATCAAATCCGTCACATAATGGTCTACTGCCGTCCAGAGTTCCTTGTCACTTGTCATTGACGATCTCCTTCACTCGTCCAACGATACCGTTGTCCAGCATGACTTTGATTCCGTGCGGGTGCGTCGGTGAATTCGTAAGGATGCGCTGTACCACTCCTTCGGTCAGGGTACCGCTTCGTTGATTCTGCTTTTCAACCACACGTACTTTCATCCCAGGTTGGATGTTTGCGCGATTCTGGCCGTTCATAGACAAAAGATGATACCTTTCCCCCACTTGGCGTAGGAGGAAATCCCAAATGAAAAAACACCGAACTGCTTTGATCGCATCACTGTGTTTGCTGCTCCTGCTGCAGACCGCTTCGTTCCGGGCGCAGACCTCACCTCAGCGGCCTATTCAACTGCAAGACATCATGGCGTGGAAGAGCATCAATGCCACCGCTCTTTCCGATGACGGCGTGTGGTTCGCTTATCGATTCGCACCGACTGAAGGTGATGGCGACGTCATCATTCGACAAACGAAGGGCGAAAGGCAGTTCAAGTTCTCGATCGGCGAAATGCCCGCACCGGCAGGCGGTGGCGGCGGCCAGGGTGATGCAGCGCCCGCGGGCGCAGCAGTCGCGTTTTCGAGCGACGAGAAATATGCCGCGTTTACGATTTATCCGACTAGTGCCGAAGCAGCCCAGTTGAAACGACAACGGCGGCCACTCCAAAACAAGGTGGGAATCGTCGATCTCTCTACGGGCGAAAAGATCGAAGTGGCGCGAGTTCGACGCTTCCTCTTTTCCGGCGAGAATCCAGGATGGATCGCTCTGCATAAGTACGGGACGGATGCGCCGGCGAACGCCAACGCGCCAGGGGGCGCCGGCAACAACGCCCCTTTGGGTGCCGCTCGTGACGATCGGCCAAAGGGATCCGATCTGCTGCTACGGGAACTGGCGACGGGTCAGGAAATCAATGTCGGCAACGTAGCCGATTTTGCGTTCGATAAGAAAGGACGCTATCTGGCGTGGGTGATCGACGCACAGGATAAAACGGGAAATGGTGTTCAGTATCGAGACATGGAGAGCGGAACAATCCGTTCGATCGACTCCGACGACAAGGCCGTCTACACCCGCCCCTCCTGGACCGAAGACAGTGACGCTCTTGCTGTTCTCAAAGGCGTCGACGATCGGGCATTCGAGGACAAGCTCTACAGTGTGATTGCCTTTAAGAGCTTTTCATCGACCGGTCCTCAAAAGACAGTGTTCAGTCCGGCAGATTCCCCGGACTTCCCGTCGGGAATGACTGTAAGTCCGAATCGCACTCCGGTATGGACGAAGGATCTTTCGGGAATTCTGTTTGGTATTCATCAACCAAAAAAGAAGGATGCCCGTCCGGCCGACACAACCGCGAATGGACCGAATGACACTGCGTCCAGCGACGATAAGGTGGATCTCGTTATCTGGAACTACAAAGACCCACGGCTTCAGTCGCAACAGCAGGTTCAGGAAAACCAGGATAAGAACTTCAGCTTCCTTGCCGAGTATCGTCCTGCGGAAAAGAAGTTCATCCGCCTTGCGGACGACAACATCAGAGATGTGACTGCGGCGCCCGAAAACAAATGGGCGGTCGGCCGCAGCATCAAGCCGTACGAGTTGATGAGCAATCTTGACGGCAAAAATTTTGCCGACATCTACGCAATCAATCTCACGACCGGCGAACGCAAGCTTGCTGTAAAGCAGTCCCGCTGGACGTATGGGGCTTCACCAACGGGGACGCATTTTGCGTATTACACCGACGGCCAATACTGGGTCTATGACATGACGACCGGTCAGGCCACGAACATCACCAAGACTGTTCCCACATCATTCATCGACACCGAAGACGATCACAACATCGATCGCCCACCGGTCCCGTTTGTGAATTGGGCGCGGGATGGAAAGTCCGTGATCCTTTCCGACAACTGGGACCTGTGGCAGGTTCCGATCGCCGCCGGTACTGCAAAAAATCTCACAGTGAATGGAAAGAAGGATCAAATCCGCTATCGACGTCCTTCCGTCCTCGATCCGGATCAGCGTGGCGTGGATCTAACCAAACCGGTTTATATCGATGCTTATGGTGAATGGACCAAGAAGGATGGCATCGCCATCGTGGAACCGGGGAAGACAGGAGTCAGTCGGGTCGCGTGGGAAGAAGCGTCGTACGGCGGACTGATCAAAGCCAGGAAGGCGGATGTTTATCTCTACACCCGGCAAACCTACAAGGATGCGCCGGACTATTACGTCAGCGATGCGACGTTGACGAACGGCGTCAAGATTACGGATCAAACTGCGCAGCAGGCGCCCTTCCTCTGGTCGAGCGGTACGATCCTGGTGGATTACGTCAGCGCGAAAGGCGACAAGCTGCAAGGCGCGCTGCATCTTCCCGCGAATTACGAGAAAGGGAAGCAGTATCCGACCATCGTTTATTACTACGAGAAGATGTCGCAAAATGCGTTTCAGTACGCGCGGCCGACCGCTAACGGTTTCAACATTTCTGTTTACAACAGCAACGGATATGCGGTTTTCGATCCGGACATTACTTATAAGGTCAACGATCCGGGAATGTCTGCCGTGTGGTGTCTCGTGCCGGCCGTGAAAGCTGCGATTGCAACCGGCGTTGTGGATGCGAAACATGTCGGTATTCACGGTCATTCGTGGGGAGGCTATCAAACCGCGTTCACCATCACGCAGACCGACATCTTCGCGGCGGCCGTCGCAGGAGCGCCGCTGACCGACATGATCAGCATGTACGGCATCATCTATAAGAACACCGGCGGCACCAACGGTGAAATCTTCGAAAGCAGCCAGGGCCGCTTCACCAGTGGCCCGTGGGAAAATTGGGACGCGTACACCCGGAATTCACCGGTTGCGCAGGCGATGAAAGTGAAAACTCCGCTGCTCATGTTGCACAACGACAAGGACGGAGCCGTCGATTTCACACAGGGGATGGAGTATTTCAACACCCTCCGCCGTATGCAAAAGCCGGTGGTGCTGCTCGAATACCCGGGAGAAAATCACAGTTTGGCGAAGCGAGCGAATCAGAAGGACTACACGGTCCGGATGAAGGAGTTCTTCGATCATTATTTAATGGGGAAACCCATGCCTCAATGGTACGAAGAAGGAGTGCCGAGGCTGCGGATGGATGAACACCTGAAATCCCGGCAGCCGGCGAAACCGTGAGGGAGTTCCGGGCTGAAAAGCACTTGGAAGTCCACGTTTTGAGACACTTAACATTTCGGGATAAACGAGTTCCCGATTTCATCGTCTGAATATGCTTATGAAACGCCATCTGTTACTGATGTCCTTGTTAGTGGTTGCCGCCTGCTCGGCGCCCCAGGATAAGAAACCTGAAGCATTTCCTGCTCAACCTCAGGCGCAAGCTCCCGTTCCGGCTCAACCTGCAACACCTGCGCCGGAGCCAGCTCGTGTGCCCGAGAAGCGTGCCTCGGAACCGAAGACGGTTTCCCGGCCGGCCAGCACGAAACCGGTGACCAAATCTGCGCCGGTTGCCTCCGCTCCGACGACTCATCCGTCCGCACCCGTGCCTGTTCCGCAGCCGCCTGCGCCGGATCCGATGCCTCCACAGGTTGCTCGGAATGCACCCATTGAGTTGCCGCCACCGCCTCCTCCGAAACCAGAGCCGGTGATCCGTCGAGTTGTGCTTCCGTCGGGAACTTTGGTCAATGTTCGAATGATCGATTCGATCGATTCCGGCTCGGACCATGTAGGTCAGGCATTCAAGGCGTCCATGGCAAGTCCGGTCGTTGTTGATGGCGAAACCGTCATACCCAAAGGTGCCGACGTTTTCGTGAAACTTGTCGATATGAAATCGGCCGGCAACATGACAGGAACAAGCGAACTAAAAGTGCAGCTGGATCGTCTCTTCGTGGACAACAAGTCGTATGTTGTCGAAAGCAACACGTTCACCCAGACCGGCGCAAACCAGACCACCAAGACCGCAAAAACCGTCGGCATTGGCACGGCGATTGGCGCCGTCCTTGGTGGCATCACCGGCGGTAAGAAAGGCGCAGTCATTGGAGCCGGCGCCGGAGCCGGTGCAGGCACAGCCGTCGAAGCAGCAACGAAAGGCGAACAGGTTCGCATCGCTTCCGAATCCGCGTTGACCTTCCGTTTGGAAGCTCCGATTCAAGTGACGCTTCCACCGGAGTCCACGTCATCTGCTCGGAAGCCGAATCAATAAGCTCATTGTGATAACATTCGCCATCTAATTTAGACACCGACGGAGGAGTAAATGAGACGAAGACTGGTTTCTCTGCTTGGTTTGTTGGTTTGTTTCGCCCTTGTAGGCTCGGCCTTTGCTCAAGGCGGGAAGATGATGTCGGATCCGGTTACCGGCAAATGGAGCGGTGATTGGGGGCCGAGTGCAAACGACAGGAATCAGATTACGGCGGATTTCAAGTTCGATGGCAAAGCGCTGTCCGGCACCATCACCCCTCAAGGCGGAGCGGCGATTCCGATTCAAAAGGGAACTTTCGATGCGAAAACCGGGGCCGTTCACATTGAAGCGGATGTGAAACCGGCGGGCGGTGCCGTTGTTCATTATGTCGTTGACGGCAAAGTCGACAAAGGAACGATGAAGGGCAGCTGGAATCACGACAAAATGAAAGGCGATTTCAGCATCACCAAGAAGTAAATTGCCCAAACTTCGCGTCAACGGACTCGACGTTTTCTACGATCTGGTCGGAGCTGGTCACCCACTAGTTTTCATATCGGGTGTCAGCTCCGATCATACCGGCTGGAAGGCCACTCAACTCCCCGACTTTATCGCCGCAGGCTTTCGCTGTCTTCTCTTCGACAATCGGGACGTCGGTCAAACCGGCGAGAGTCCCATTCCTTCTTACACAACCAGACAATTTGCGGACGACACGGCAGAGCTGATCCGGCAACTCGATCTCGGTCCCACACATGTCGTTGGCGCATCCATGGGCGGAATGATCGCGCAGGAGATGGCGTTGAATCATCCCGACTGCGTTCGCAGTTTGACGCTGGTCTGCACCACCGCAAAGCCCGATGTTTATATGCGCAACGTCATCGAAGTCTGGAAAAACGCTGCCGCCAGGTTCACTCGCGAGGAATTTCTGCAGGCGCGCATGCCCTGGATTTTCACCCATCGTTTTTATGAAAAGACGGAAACGATGCGTGCTTACCGCGAAAGAGTACTGGGAAATCCTCATGCACAGACCGTCGCCGGATTTCATCGCCAATGCGACACGATCCTCGCTCACGATGCGCTGGACCGGTTACCGCTGATTAAGGTTCCAACTCACGTTGTTGTCGGCTCGGAAGATCTGCTCATTCCGCCTCGGCACTCTCAACGGCTGGCCGAAAAAATACCGGGCGCACGATTGTCTATGCTCTCCGATACCGGTCACTGCCTTTTCTGGGAGACTCCTTCCGAATTCAATCGAACTGTTTTAGGATTTCTGAAATAAACAAAAGGAGTCTGTATGCCGAAAGCCGTGAAGCCCATTCCGGATGGATATCATTCCGTCACGCCGTACCTGATTATTCGCGGCGCAACCGCCGCCCTCGAGTTCTACAAAAAAGCCTTTGGTGCAGTCGAACTTTTCAAAATGCCCATGCCGGACGGCAAGCTGGGACATTGTGAGATACAGATCGGGAATTCGCGTGTGATGTTTGCCGACGAATCCGTCGAAATGGGGCACAAAGGACCGCAAACGCTGGGTGGTTCGAGCGTGAGTCTTTGCATCTACGTCGAAGATGTGGACGCTTCAGCTAAACGAGCTATCGATGCCGGAATCAAAGTAATTAGACCGGTAGCCGACCAGTTTTACGGAGATCGAACAGGCATGTTCGAGGATCCGTTTGGCCATGTGTGGTCGATCATGACGCACAAAGAAGACGTAACACCGGAAGAGATGCAGCGTCGTTTAGCGAGCATGCCGGCGCATTGATCATTGGGGAATGTTTTCGGGGGCTAAAGCCCCCGGGACTACCTTGTTGGGCCGTAGTACCCTTCTTTTGCACGGACGAACATTTGAGACATGCCCTTGGGCGGGTTCACCTTTACTCGGATGCGACGGTACTTGCCGTCCTTGTTTTCGTTCGTCGAGTGATAACCGATCACGTACTGGTTCTTCACTTCGATTGCGATTTTCGTGCAGATATCTTCAAGATCTGCAGGGGAGCGCGCGAAGAAGCGACGACCGCCTGTTAGTTCGACGATATCGTTGATCGTGCCTTCACCTGCGTTCCCTCCGCCGCCCGCAACACCGATCACGTAAACCTGGACGTCCTGCTCTTTCGCATAATCACGAACTTGGGAGAAGCCATACCGACTGTGATTGTCTCCCCCGTCCGTGATCACCAGAAGAAACTTTCGGGCGTTGCTGCCTTCGCGAACTTTGCTCAATCCGAGATAGACGCCATCGAAGAGGGCGGTTCTGCCTTTGGCGGGAATGAAGACAAGATGATTCTGGAGTTTGGTGATGTCGGCCGTGAAGTCTTCGGTTATCTGAGCCCGGTCGTTGAATTCGACGAGGAAATACTCGTCCCCTTTGTTGCCCATCTTAAGGAAGGTAACAGCGGCGTCTTTCGCCAGTGTCAAACTGTCCTTCATGCTGCTGCTCGCGTCGAGAATGACTCCGACGCTCATGGGAACATCTTCGGATGAGAATGTTTCGATCTTTTGTTCGACCCTGTCTTCGGTGATTTGAAAGTTCGAAGGTTCCAGACCGACGACGTAATGGCCGAACTCGTCGGTAACGGTGGCGAACACTTGCACCAGATCAACGTCCACCTTCACCGTTGGTACTTTCGTTTGAGCCTGAATCACCAGTGTGGCACCGAGCAGCCACAGAACGACCGGTTGCATTGCTCTCATATTTGACGCTGATTATCTATAATGCGCCGCCATGAGACAAATTTCTTCTGGGCCCGGTGCCGCTACAATTTCACTCCTCGCGCAGGGCTTCGGATGGATCGAGTTTCGAGGCACGCTGGGCCGGAATCCACGAAGCGACCGCGGCAATGATCAGGAAGGCGAGGGCTATTACCGTGAAGGTTGCAGGATCGGTCGGCGTTACGCCGACGAGCATGGTCTTCATGGCGCCCGTCAGGGTGTAGGCGGCGATCAGGCCGAGGATTACTCCGACGGCGCTCAATCCAATGCCCTGTCCCACTACAAGTCGGAAAATGCTCATCCGACTTGCACCAAACGTCATGCGCACTCCGATCTCTGCAGTGCGTTGCGTCACGGTGGTTGAAAGAACGCCATAAAGCCCGACTGCCGCCAATACCATTGCAATCGATCCGAAAACCGCGACCAGCAGCAGAGTGAATCGTGTTGATGCTCCCATGCGGTCTAGATATTCCTGCATCGGCCGCATTTCGGCGACTACCAGAGTTGGATCGATTCCTTTGACGGATTCACGGACCAATGCGCCAATTTGCGACGGATCGCCGTTGGTTCGAACAGCCCATCGACCTGCTCCGAATCCTGCAAATGCGGACGTGACGAACATGGCTTCCTCGCCAGGTCCTGCGAGTTCTGTGTGTCGTTCGTGTTTGACGACGCCAATGATTTCATGAAACTCGGCCTGCTCCGTATTGATGCGGGCCAGCAACCTTTTTCCGACGGCGGATTGATTCGGGAAGGCCATCTTTGCCAACTGATCGTCAATGATTATGACCTTTAAACCGGCGACATTGTCGGCAGCCGTGAAGGTACGGCCCTCGACGAGCGGCGTTTTCATAGTTTCGAAATATCCGGGATAAACGAAGTGGACCGTTCCCTGTTGGAACGCGTTCGGATCGGAGAGCGCGGCTTCCGTTCCCCAGCGTGCCAAACTATTGCCTCCATCCAACGGAAGCGGAGTCGCTTCGGTTACTCCCTGAACACCTGGAATCGCCGCGAGCCTGTCATGTGTTTGCTGCAGGAACGTTGCCCGTTCCTGATCCGAACGTGTGCGAACGTTCGTAATCACGAAGGTCAACATCCCGTTGGGATCGAAGCCCGGGTCCGTTTTTTGAAGCGCAATGAAGCTTCGCAGCATTAAACCCGATCCAATCAGCAAGACCAGCGAAAGTGCAACTTCGGCCATCACGACGCCGTTGCGAAGCCAACGACCCGCACGCAGGCCGGCAGCGCGTCCTGTTGCGCGCAGGACTTCATTCAAGCGGGGCTGGGACGCTCTCAATGCCGGAACAATCCCAAAGATCCCTGCAGCGAGCAGGGTTAAGAGTGCGGTGAATCCGAGAACCAGGGGATCGAGTGAGACGGATGCCAGACGCGGCAGGTTGGCAGGACCTTTCGAAATCAGTACGGCGATGCCCGCTCTGGCCAGAAGCAATCCAAGTATCGCACCGCCAGTGGCGACGACGACACTTTCGGCAAGCATTTCTCGAATCAGCCGGCTTCGCACTCCTCCAAGAGCGGAGCGAATCGCCATTTCCCGCTCACGGCCGGAGCCGCGGACGAGGAGAAGATTCGCCACGTTGGCGCAGGCAATGAGCAGTACGAAGATTACGCCGCCCATCAGTGCAACAATCGATGGACGGACGTCGGCCACGAGGATTTCATGCATGGGTTCGACTCGGAAAGCCGTGCCCGCGCTCTCTTTAACCGGGAAACGTTTGCGAAGATCCTGCGAGAGGGCGTCCATCTGCGAACGGACCTGTCCGATTGTCGCTCCATCCTTCAAACGGCCGATCAGACGCCACGCCACGTTTTGACGCGATCCGGTTTCGAAATCAACCCGTGCGGCCGTGTACAACGCAGGCCTGGGCTCAACATTCATATTCGGTGGGAGCAGGAGCTCGAAACCCGGCTCCAGTACTCCGACAATGTCCACCTTATTTCCCGCGAGATCGATACTACGGCCCACAATGTTGTTATTACCGCCGAATCGCGATTGCCAGAACTGATAACTGAGAATGCCGATGACCGGCAGCCTTGGTGGCGGAGGCGCTGGAGTCGCACCCGGAGCGGGCGCGGCAGCATTCGGTGCTACCGGCGGGGGCACCGTACCATCATCGTCGACGAAGTCCCGCCCAAGAATCACATGAGCTCCAAGAACCTGAAAGAAATTCGTAGTGACCGCAGCGCGATTGATGATCTCTGGAGGCCCTTCCTCACCCAGAATAGGCGCTCTTCCCGGAGACACAGTGGCCACGCCTTGCAAAGAATCGATCTGCTTCCGGATGTCATAAACATCACCAGCCGCGACCGGAAAATCCTTCACGTTTCTTCGCACCAGATCGTTGGTTAGCAGGACCAGCCGCTCCGGTTTCGCATACGGCAAGGGCCTCAAGAGAACCGCGTTGACGACGCTGAAAATTGCCGTGCTGGCGGCGATCCCCAGTCCAATTGTGATGATTGCTGTAATCGCGAAGGCAGGACTCTTTCGAAGCCCACGCGCCGCCAAAGCGAAATCTTTGAGAGTTTCCATATCGGTATCCTCCGGATAATCGATCGTTATGAGCAAATGAATTGCCTGCATTCGGACCTTGAATTCAATCAGATGCAAATGGAATCTGCGCGATGTTGGGAAGAGTGTCCGGAAATGAACGGCCACCCTCAGGATCACACCTGTGATCGATTGGCACAGGGTGCGAGCGGCCAGAATTCATAAAACCAGGAACTTATCATTTGGAGAATTCGTTGCTACAGTCGACGCCATGGATACTTTTCTGCGAGACATTAAGTTCGGTGTGAAGTTGTTGCTCAAAGATCGCGGCTTCACGGCGACGGCCATCCTGACACTGGGGGTTTGCATCGGCGCCAACACTGCAATTTTTACGATCGTGAATTCGGTGCTGTTAAAGCCGCTTCCAGTGCCGGAATCGGATCGTATTCTTTTGATGGCGAATCAGTATCCGAACGCGGGCGTCGGGCACAGCAATAACAGCGGGGTGCCGGACTATTACGATCGCCTGCGGGATGTCAACGCTTTCGAAGAACAGGCAATGTTCGTGAGCGTGGGCCAGACCATTGAGATCAACGGCACACCGCAGCGCATTCGCGGGATGTCGGCGACACCATCGCTCTTTCGCCTTTTGAAGGTTTCGACGGCCATAGGGCGCTCGTTCAATGAAGACGAAGGTGAAGTTGGGAATTCGCAGAAAATCATTCTGAGTTACGGACTGTGGCAGGAGTTGTTCGGAGGCGATCGAAACTTGGCCGGCAAAGAGGTTCGACTGAGTGGCCGGCCTTATGGTGTGGTTGGAGTCATGCCCCCTGACTTCCTTTTCGTGCAACCTGAAACTCGTTTTTGGATCCCGCTTGCATTTAACCCGCAGCAGCGTTCCGACGACAATCGTCACAGCAATAACTGGTTCAATGTCGGCCGGCTGAAACCGGGCTCGACAATTACTCAGGCGCAGTCGCAAGTCGATGCGCTGAATACCGCTAACCTCGATCGATTTCCTCAATACAAACAACTGCTGATCAATGCCGGATTCCACACCACGGTGGAACCGCTGCAGGAGATGCTGGTGCGGGATATTCGAGGTACCCTGTATCTGCTTTGGGCGGGTGCCGTCTTCGTGTTGCTGATCGGAGCAGTGAATATTGCGAATCTAGTGCTGGCCAGATCCAATCTTCGGGCGAAGGAACTCGTAACGCGGATGGCACTAGGGGCGGCGCGGATCCGTGTGACGCGACAGTTGATCACCGAGAGCGTCATTCTGACGATGGCTGGTGGGGCGTCCGGTCTTCTGCTCGGTTCCACCATTCTGTATGCGCTGCGGAGCATCGGCTTGTCTGAGCTTCCGCGCGCGTCCGAAATTCACATGGATGTTCGAGTGATTATTTTTACGATCGCGATGTCCATCGTGTTGGGCATCGTTCTCGGATTGGTCCCGGTCGCACAGCTTTTGAAGTCCAACCTCAATAACGTCCTTCGCGAGGAGGGACGCAGTGGTACCAGCGGTCGGGCGGCCCGGTTGGTGCGCCGCTCGTTGGTCGTCGCTCAGGTTGCGTTCGCGTTCGTGCTCCTCGTAGGGGCCGGTCTGCTGCTTGCGAGTTTCCGTGTGTTGCTGGGCGTCGATCCTGGATTTCAAACCAATGCTGTGATCACTGCTGCAACCAATGTTCCGGCAACCCGCTATGCGGGTGAGCCTGAAATTCGAACTTTCATGACGCGAACTCTCGACGCACTGCGCTCAGTCCCCGGAATCGTGTCCGCAGGAGCAACCTCTACGGTCCCATTCGGCGGCGACTATAGCGATAGCGTGATTGTCGCCGAGGGCCACCAGATGCAACCTGGTGAATCCCTGATTTCTCCGCGACAGATTACCGTTACTCCGGGTTACTTCGAATCGATGAGTATCCAGCTCGTTCGCGGCCGCTACTTTGGTGAACATGATGTCGTTTCCAGCCAGCCCGTGGTGATCGTTGACGAGACGCTTGCCCGTAAATTCTGGCCGAATCAGGATCCGATCGGCCGTCGCATGTTCCGGCCTGAGAATCCAAATGACCTGTTAAAAACCGATGAACACACCCGATGGTGGTATGTCGTCGGAGTCGTTCGCGATGTGAGGCTCGAAGATCTATCCGGAAGCTCGAACAAAGCGGGAACGTATTACTTTGTGTGGGATCAGAATCCTCTTCGCGGAGCGAACCTCATCATCAAAACATCCGGGGACCCTGCCAATGTGATGAAACAGGTTCGAGGAGCAATGGCCGGGATTGATTCCGAACTGCCGCTGTATGACATTCGGACGATGGATGAAAGAATGGCGCTGTCTCTTTTATCACGGCGCGCGTCGATGCTTCTGGCGTCGTCATTTGGTCTCGTCGCACTCTTTCTTTCAGCGATTGGAATCTATGGTGTGCTGGCGTACCTCGTGACCCAGCGAACGAGAGAGATCGGCATCCGGATCGCGCTGGGAAGCAGCGCCCCGGAAGTGTTTCGGCTGGTCCTGCGGGAAGGTATGGTGCTGGTCATCGCAGGATTCATCATTGGATTTGCCGGTACCGCCGGATTACGGCATGCCATGGAGAACCAGATCTACGGAGTCAGTCCGATGGATCCCGCTGTACTCGGAGCCGTTTTTGGGGTACTCGGCATCGTCGGTCTGGTGGCTTGCACTCTGCCGGCGCGCCGCGCCACGAGGGTTGATCCGGTGAGTATCCTCAACTAACGTAAATCGTTAGAGATACTGGCTACAAACCACTAATCCTTCCAGGTGGTTTTGCCGATACATACTGTGTGCGCGACCAGACTGTAGAAACAACAACCCCGAATGTTGCCGGAGTTTTGAAGCTGCTGGACAGAATCCTTTCGGTTTTGCCGGATGCCTCAACTCAGCAGGAAAGATTGCACGCCGGTGTGTTTCGCAAGCAGATCCATCAATTTCGTGATCAGATTCGCAGCGGTGAAACATGTGAACCGGTGATTCACGAGGTTCTGAATCTTTGCCAGGAATATTTCCATCGGGCACGAGCATTCCGCTTGGAATGGGAACATGAGTGCATCGAAGCGATTGAGGCACTCGATGATGCCGCCTCGAACTTGCCCCATCCGTCCAACACGCAGGCGGCGAGTGGTGAAGATTCCGACGACGAGTTGTTACATCGCGTGGAAATGCTTCAGGTCAAATTGAATCGGGCTAAAGATGAAGCAGCCACAGATTCACTTACCCGGGTTGCCAACCGCGGCACTTTCGATAAGACTCTCGACCGATGGGTCAGGGAACATGCAGCCCATCAAACCAGTTTCGTGCTGGCATTGCTGGATATCGACGATTTCAAGAAGATCAACGATACCTTCGGACATCCGGTAGGCGACAAGGTCTTGACTGAAACCGCGCAACTGCTGGCGTGTTGCGTGCGGCCTTCCGATCTCGTGGCACGATATGGCGGTGAAGAATTCGCCCTGCTCCTGTCGGGAATCAAGCTTGCCGTTGCTGAACCCAGAATGAATCAGTTGTTGAAGAAAATTGCCGCGCATCGTTTCGCGAACACTACGGGAACCATTCAGTTCACGCTCAGTTGTGGGATGACGGAGTTTATGTTGGGCGATTCGGTGGGGACTGTGGTCCAGCGGGCCGATCAGGGCTTGTATGACGCCAAGCGGAATGGAAAGAATTGCGTTATGGCGCGCTCGCGCTAGCCTCGGCTTTATATCCCTTCGGTGCTTCGTGCATCAACGCCAACAGATTTCCTGCAGGATCCTTAAAGAACGTCATCCATAAATCATGATCCGGCATTGGCGCTATCAGGTGTGGGGTGTCAACGAACGACACTCCTCTGGACTTCAGGTCTCGCACGGCAATAACAATGTCCGGGATTCGAAAGTACAGAACCGAGCTGGACGGCTTGAATGGCTGCTGATCCGACTTCTCCACTAACAAACGCACGCCGGCGCAATCAAAGAAGATCAGATTTCCAAAACGAAACAGTTTTCGCAGACCGAGTGTTTCTGAATAGAAACGCTCGGCGGCGTCAGCGTCGTCAACTGTTACTGCGATCTGGCCAATCTGATTCAGAAACGCCATATAGAGTTTTAGGAGTTATCCCTTCTTGACGTACTTTTCGGGGTTCTTCTTGAATTCATCGAGGTCGGTTTTCGTACAGAAATAGTATGTTTCGCCCTTGTACGTGGTGGAGAGATTTGGATTCTTGTCCACCATCAAACCGCAGACCGGGTCTTTTGCTTTTTCCGGTTTGTCTGCCTTCTTGGCCTGTGCAAGACCGCTCACCGATGTTGTCAAAACCACCAGAATGAGGACCAGGGCCAATGTTGTGCGCTTCATTTCGAACTTACCTCCTCGGACGCGTTTACAAATATCTTTGAAATCACCTGTCGATCAAGAAGAATCTCCGCATGAGAATCGGAATTCTTACGGGTGGCGGCGATTGTCCGGCACTGAATGCGGTCATTCGCGCGGCCGTAAAAACGTCGATTGGATACGGATGGGAAGTCCTCGGGATCGAAGAGGGCTTCGACGGCCTCGTGCATTGTCGCACGCGGCCGCTCACGCTAGCGAGCGTTTCCGGCATCCTTCATTTGGGCGGTACCATCCTCGGCACGACCAATGCGGCAAATCCCTTTTGCTACCCCGTGCTCGAGAACGGAATAAAGGTTGAGCACGACATTTCCGATCAGGTCATCGTCAACTTTCGCCGGCTTGGACTTGACGCTTTGATTGTCATTGGCGGCGATGGCACGCTGGGAATTGCCCAGAAATTCTACGAGAAGGGCGTCCCGCTCGTGGGTATTCCCAAAACAATCGATAACGATATCGCCATCACCGTGACCACCTTCGGTTTCGATACCGCAGTCAACACCGGACGTGACGCTCTGGACAAACTCCACACTACGGCGGAGAGCCACCGCCGTGTGCTGGTTGTCGAAGTGATGGGCCGGCATGCCGGGTGGATTGCTCTCCATTCCGGAATCGCCGGAGGCGCCGATGTGATTCTCATTCCGGAGATCCCTTATGACCTGCAAAAGGTAGCGAAGGCGATCATCGATCGAGATAACAGCGGCAAACACTTCAGTATCGTCGTCGTTGCCGAAGGCGCTTTTCCAAAGGGCGGAACCCTGACCCATCTCGCACCCAAGGAAGCTGGACGCGAACGCCGGCTCGGAGGTGTTGGCGAACGTGTGGCTGCGGATATCTCAGAACTCACCGGAAAGGAGGCCCGGGTTGTTGTTCTGGGTCACCTTCAAAGAGGTGGTCCGCCCACTACATTCGACCGGGTGCTCGGCACTCGATTCGGTGCCGGTGCCGCCCGGCTGGTGCGCATGGGCTTGTTTGGCCAAATGATCGCCTTGTTACCGCCCGACGTCGGATCCGTCCCCATACGCGACGCGATTGCCACGATGAAGAAAGTCCAGCTGGACAATGACATCCTGGAGTCTGCGCGTAATATCGGGATTTCCTTCGGCGACTGATGACATTTCTTGGACGGTACTACCCGCCCACTGTCACCAGAAATCTTTCATCCGGCGAGGTTTTCCACCACTTGAGCGCCGGCTTTTATAAAAGCTTTCGGGGAGACCTTGATTTTGAGGCTGCGGCCGCCTCCGCCAATGATCACCCAGTCCGGTTCCATCACACGGGAATCGACAAAAAGGGTGACTCCAGGAGGAAGGGAAAACGGGGTGACGCCACCGACCTGCATTCCAGTCAAGGCGTTCATTTCCTCAGCACCCGCAAACGACGCCTTCGGCACTCCCATCAATCGGGTGACCTTCTTGTTCACATCAAGGCGTGTATGTGCGAGCACTGTGCAAGCGCAGTAATGTTTTGGCTCTTTTTTGGACGCCACAATGATCGTGTTGCAGGTCCGGTCGGCAGGATAACCGTATTTTTCGCAGAAAGCGGCAGTGTCGGCAAACTCCGGGTCGATCGTGAAAGGTTCGAAGGGGACGTCCAGCTTAGCGAGAGCGTCCACCACCTGCTGCTCGGCCGGAGTCATCAGACACTACCGGCCCTTGGGTGCGATCTTGATTTGCTTGAGAACCTCGTCGTCCGTCGGCAACTCGTCTTTTCCGGAAGGAAATTGGTTCGACTTGAACATGAACGCAACGATGTCCGCGTAGGTCTCCTTGCTCAATTTCCCCGGCGAATCCATTGGCATGTTCGTTTTGATGTTGTCGAAGAGCGCGAACGCGGTCTGACCGTTCCAGGTACCCAGAAAGTCTTTTCCGGAGAAGTCCGTCTTCATGTGGCAGGCTTCGCAGTTTTCAGTCAAGGCTTTTTCGCCTCGCGTGGCCTGGTCGTCCGTGTAAACGCCGTCCCAAACCGTTTTGGATGGAGCTTGAAGAACGATTCCAAACATTCCAAGCATCAGTACTGTGCGTAAAGGAGTTTTTTTCATGGCGGAGCCCACAATACCACATCCGGGCTTTCATTTGGCAGCAGCCGTGCTTTATAGTGTTTTCCTTTTGGGACCACCCAATGGGCTGTGGAGGTTGGATGGGATTACGCAAGAGTAATATCGGCATCATCTGTTTGTTGATTCTTGGCAGTAGCACGGGTGCCTACGTTCATCGATACTTTCAACTCCCGCCCGATCCCCCGCGTATGGTGGCAAACGACCTGTTGGCGACGCCGCCGCAACCCGAAGTGGTCGAAGACACTATTCAGAGGAACACTACCCTCGTCGCAACCCTTGTCGATTACAAAGTCCCAGTGGCTCTTGCCAATGACCTTGCCGATTTGATCAAACCCGTTTTCGATGTCCGGCAGCTTCGGTTCGGCAATGCGTTTCGACTCGAGAAGGAAGTGGACGGCACTCTCCGCAAGTTCGAGTACAAGATCGATGACGAACGTGTCTTGAAAGTCCAGAAGGACAAGTCGGCCACCTACGAGGCCCACGTCGAAAAGCTGGATTTTGAAATTCGCGAGACGGTGATCGACGCGCAGATTTCGAGTTCACTGTGGGAAGCGATAGGTAGCCAGCCCAAAGGGGATTACCTGGTGAACAACGTTGCCGCGATGTTTGCCTGGGACGTGGACTTCAATACCGAGATCCAGCGTGGTGATCAAATCCGCATTATTGTCGAATCCCAGTATCACGATGGTGGTTTCGTCAAATACGGCAAGATCCAGGCAGCCGAACTCGTCAATGCCGGGCATACTTATCGTGCATTTCTCTTCAAGGATGATTATTACGACGAAAAGGGAAATGCGGTGAAGCGGGCAATGCTGGCGTCTCCGCTTCAGTTCAATCCACGTGTGACCTCAGGCTTCTCACGCGCCCGCCTTCATCCGATTCTCGGAGGGGTTCGCGCCCACCTTGCCGTGGACTTCGGTGCGCCGACCGGCGCTCCGGTGGTTGCGGTAGCGAATGGGACAATTCTTTCGGCGGGATGGAGCAATGGGTATGGCAACCTGGTGCAGATCAAACACGCAAACGGTCTGACCACGGGATACGCTCATCTGTCGCGCATCTCATCCGGCATCCGTAGCGGTGTTCCAGTTAAGCAGGGAACAGTGATCGGACTCGTCGGAATGACGGGTCTGGCGACCGGCCCACACCTTCATTACATGATGACCCGCAACGGACAGCCCATCAATCCGCTCTCAGTGAAAGCGGAACCACCCGTTCCGATCTCAGCCGCTCTCAAGGAAGAGTTCCTCCAGCACATTGCGTCCAAACAAGTTCAACTGCAGAATCTTGTAGCGGCCAGGTAGTTGAGCTGGCCGCTCAGTTGTTCGTGCCTGCCATGAGCGCAATCTGATCATCGACGAAACGAGCGAATTCTTTGCTCCTGATTGCCTGCCTCATGTTCTCGAGATTCTCTCGCACGGCCGCATAATCCTTCTGGTCCGCCGCAATGTTAATGAGCAGTTGCCAGCCATCCAGCAGTCGTGGATCTTCATTTAGCGCGATTTTCGCAAGGTCTGCGGCCTTAGCGTACTTCTTCTGGAGGTAGTACGCGCGGGCCTGGAACAAGTGTGGAAGACTCTTGTCCGCGACATCTCCCATGACGGAATCCAACAGTTTGAGCGCGCCGTCGTAGTCTTTCTTTAGTGTCAAAGCCAGAGCGACGTTAAGCCGGATGATGGGATTGTTGGGATCGAGGTCCAGGCCGCGTCGGAGAAATACCATCGCTGCTTCAGGGCGATTGAGAATGAGATAAATGGTGCCGGCATCGGTCACGGGTTGAATGTATTTGGGGGCAATCCGGATTGCCGTTCCGTACGCTTCAAGGGCTTCCTCTAAACGGCCGTCCTTATGAAACTCCACACCACGCTCATACGCTAACCGGGCATCGACGGGGATGTCGTCCTGGAGGAGTCTTACGTTGAAGGTACCGATCGGACTTCCGGGAAAGTAGCGTTCGTTGCGCAGATGATGAAGCACGATAATCTTGAATTCAGTGGAATCGCCGTTCTTTGGGAAGTCCACGTCCATTCGCACGCCGATGAATCGCGGTGCCGTAATGGTGACTTCGTATTTTTGCCGCTGCAAATCGCGGAGGACGAACGTGCCGTTCGTGAATCGGAACCGGCGAATCAGTTCCGGCTTACTGGTAACTGGGCGGGCCACAACCGTAAATTGATCCACCATTGTCCCATCCGCGCTCACAACGGCACCGCGCAATGTGCGTGCGCGATCCGCGTATGAATCGGCACACAGCAGCGTAAAGACAGTTGCAAAAACGAAACTGATGAACCAATAGCGCTTCATGCACCCACAACTGCATGCCGCGGTCCAACGAGAAGAGTAAGATTACGCGGTGACATTGCGAAGGATCGGGCTCATGACGGCGCTGGTGTATGCCGCCAATGCGTTTCACTATGGCTGGAGTCCACACACGAAGAACACTGTGGACGACATTCTTGCGTGGCTTACGGCGTTATCGTTAATCGCGCTTTATGTCTGGGGATATCGTTTTCTTCAGCGCTCACCTCGTAAAAGCGTCGCAAATGTACTGTTGCCGGCGGTTCCACTCGTCATCGTCTCTTTCCTTACGATCCCGTACGATTCTACGGATGTCTTCCTTTATTCCGACATGGGATGGGCGCAGGCCCACTATGGGATGAATCCATACAGTCAGGTTCTTCGCAGTATCCCTGGGATTGAAAACGATCCGATGATCGCGAAACACTGGATGAATGCGAACAAGAATCCGTGGCTCGATCTGCCGTTCGTCTATGGCTTTGCGTTTGCGCTGATGGCGCGATTTCTCGCGTGGCTTGGCGGCGGAAACTGGTGGCTTACGGTCGGGTTATTCAAAATCATTAACGTCATTGCGTATGCGTCCATCTGCGCTCTGCTCTGGACGATGGCTCGCTACTTCGATGATTCGCGCCCGGATCGAACTCTTTACCTGTTTGCATGGAGTCCTCTTGTGCTTCAGCACCATATTGCAAATGCGCACAACGACCTCATCGTCGGCTGCCTGCTGCTGTTCGCTGTGAAACTGCTTCTGGATTCCCGCGGAATATGGGCTCCAGCAGTACTCCTGGTCGCAACGCTTGTGAAGTACATCACCCTTCCGATCATTCCCGTGTTCATCTGGTATATCGGAAAACGTGAAGGACGTTACCACGCCGTTCTCAGCATCATGATCGCCATGGCCATGCTTTCCATTCTGTCCGCGCCCTTTATTGGCGATGTATCTGGTTTTCGGTTTGATCTGATCGCTTCGCAAATCGGCAAGACCACGGCGGGTTCACTGTATTCGTTCGTGTATTATGTCTGCCGGTTTGTTGCGCCCGGATGGAACGACGCGTTCGGATTGATGGTGAGGTTGCTCCTGTGGTCCGGAAGCGCAGCCATCGTTGGCTGGAAGCTTTTCGAGTTTTGCCGGAAGGCAAAACCGGAGTTACAGGATGTGATTTCGGTGAGTACCTGGATATTGTTCCTGATTGTTTTCGTGGCCAGTTCCCAATTCTATTCGTGGTACATCGGGATGTTGTTCCCCCTTACACTGGTATTGAGATCGGAAGAATGGATGCGATCGCTCATGATTCTGCTTTCAACTACTCACGTATTTTCGTTAACTTCACTGAGTCGAAAGGGAATCGGATATTTCGTTGTAACCAGCGGCGCAGCTCTTTGGGCATCGAGACATGTCGGTCGAACAACTTTCATATCCGGCGATCTTTCTGTCAGCGGCAATCGAAGGTGAAGTCGTCTACGTAACGGCGGTCGTCCTTGCCGTTATGGGACGTTTGAATCCCGCAGGAGTACTGATTGCGGGCGCATCTGGCGGTTCGGCCGGTGATCAGTTCTTCTTTTATCTTCTGCGCACGCGTCTCGCCCACTTACTCGATCGTTTCCCTTCAATAGTGAAAAGGCGTGACCGTATCAAAGACCGGGTTCAGCAGCACGCGAGCGGATTGATTCTCACTTCTCGCTTTCTTCCAGGTCTGCGAATTGCGATACCTGCAGCGTGTGCTTACGCGGGAGTTCGCCCATTTCGGTTCACACTTCTTAGCCTCGCCAGTGGTTTTGCGTGGGCAGCGGCGATTATGGGATTAGTGATGTACCTTGGCCCGACGTCTTTACGTCAGTTGGGAATCGAAGCGTGGTGGGCGCCGTTGATTCCTGCGGCCCTGGTGATCGTTTTCTTTCGCTGGCTTGGCCGACGGGACTAACCGGCGGGAGACTTGCGGCTGCAGCCCGTACCACATTCAGAATCCGATCCACATTTTCAGGCTGCAATCGCGAATAGACCGGTAGTTGCAACGTGTTTTCAGTGGATTCCGCCACGGGGCAGCGGGCGGCATATTGCGCGAACAATAAAAGCTGGCTGCAGATGTCGACGTGCATGATCTCGATATCGATTCCGTGACGAATCGCTCGCCGGCTGAGTTCCTGCGGATTCGAAGTACGAATGCAATATTGATAGTAGACCGGCGCGGTATTGGGAAGGCTCGCAGGCGTTTTAATCGACGCGATACCCTCAAGTCCACGAGTCAGTCTTGCTGCGTTGGCACGGCTGCGCTCGTTGAGTGAATCCACTTGCGCCAACCCCTGGAGGCCGACAATCGCCTGTGCGTTGCTGAATCGTCGTCGATAGGACTCTGGCAAAGGACTTAAAGGACGTATCTTTTCCCAGAGGAACCGGCTGAGGTCCTGCGCACCAAAAAACGATCCCAGATAAAATCCTATGAAGAGTCCGAAAGTGAAGCCAGGCGGGCTGATTAATCCGCGTTGCAGTTCGCCGAATTGAATCCGTTTACGGACTTCCGCAACGGTCGGCCAGGGTTCAGCCTCGGCGATTTCTCGGATCCGGCGGCCGAGACCGTCGTTATTCGTGATTGCCATCCCTCCGCCGTATGTATTCAGCCCTTTCAGCATTTGAAAACTAAAGAAGGCGGCGTCGCCGAAAGTGCCGGTCAAGCGTCCATCGCAGGTTGCGCCAAGCGAGTGTGCGCAATCTTCGATGATGATCAATTTGTGTTTTCGGGCAATCTCCAATATCGGTGTCATGTCGCATGGTTGGCCATAAAGGTGAGTCGGCACAATTGCGACCGTTTCCGCCGTGATCGCCGCTTCGATCTTCTGCGGATCAATGTTGAACGTATCCGGATCAATATCGACAAACACCGGACGCAGTCCGCAGATTCTCGCAATTTCCGGCACGACCCAGAATGTGAGAGCCGGAAAAATGATTTCGGAGCCGGCCGGAAAATCAAAAGCTCTCAGAATATTGCAGAAAGCCATCCGCCCGTACGATGCGGTCACTGCATGGGCCACGCGATGATATTGGGCAAAGCGATCTTCGAATTCCTTGATTTGCGGCCCCTGAATCCCGTTGTCGTCCGACAAAGCATCCAGCGCGAGTTTTGTGGAACCCGGGATGTGCCGGGCTCCATAACGGGGTATGGCGTACTTCATCGAGTCTGTGCCTCTACCTTCGATTCCTGAGAGGTCAGGAACGCGAGTTCATTTGCTGTCTGTTGTCGAGTGGCGTATTCATCCAGCCGCTTGATCCAGTCGTGATGGCCCAGACCAAGGTAATTACGACCCCACGAAGCGCGCACATAGAAGCGAGCATAGGCGGATCCCAGGAGAAAACGCATTTCTTCACCGGTGATGTTGGGATGTTTAAAAGTCAGAGTGTACCCGTCGAATTTTTCCAGATCGGTCTCGAAAATCAAAGGCGCCAGTTGCTTGCGAATCGGCGTGCCAGGATAAGGCGTTAGCACCTTGAACAGCGCCATAGTTGGATCGAGATCGATCGCGTAACCGATCGTCTCGCGAATGCTTTCAGGTGTATCGTCCAAAAAGCCGAAAACGAAGAAGCCGTGCGAGATGATGCCCAGACGCCGGCAGTGATTCACAATCTCTTTCTGGTGAATCGGAGGAATCGGCCGGCGTCCAACTTTCTTGAGCGTGACCGGCGAGACGGACTCGACACCGAACGTAATGGTGCGAAGTCCAGCCCGATACAGAAGATTGATCAAATCGGTGTCGAGATCGTCGAGCCGCGTTTCACATTCGAACTGGACGGGCAGATTCTTTCGGATCAGCCCTTCGGCGATCGCCACGCTCCGGTCGCGCTCTTCAGTGAAGAGCGGGTCGCGGAAGATGATGTAGGTCTTGCCATGCCGATCGCATAAATCCTGAATCTCGTCGATCACACTTTGCGGGGAGCGCGCGCGATACGGCGCAGTGATGCGGTGCGGACAATAGGTGCAGAATTCCGGACAGCTTCGGCTGGACAGGATTGGAAACGCGGAACCGGTCGCATGCATAGAGCGTCCAACCGAATGGAAGCGGCGTCGTTTCAACATCAGATGCCAGGCCGGAAACGGCAGGGAATCGAGATCCGGGATCGCCCGGCTCTGCACGATTCCTTCAAATCGCTCGCCCGCGGCCATGCGCAGCGCGGCCTCTTCGGGTTCTCCTTTGATCGTGAAATCCGCATGCTCGCTCACAATTTCCGGAGCATGCGTCGCAAGCGCGCCAAAAAGGCCGACCTTCATTCCGTGGCGACGCCTGGCGGTATTGGCCCATTCGAGCTCATTACGAAAGTCGACAATGGAAGTCAGGACCAGCGCAGCATCACCTTCAACGACGGGGCCCTGTGTAAATACAACCTCGTGACCGGCTTTTGAAAAAATCGCAGCCAGATAAGCCGCATGCACGCTGGGTATGTTTTGATAAAGCTTTCGCATGCGCTCTACCCAGCGCGTAGTCCACGTGAAACCCTGGAAGCGAGAACCAAACCCTCCAACGATTGTGTCCTTGTTGACGAATCCCCTCGTGCTTAAAAGATCAGCAATCACAACACGCATCAAATCCTCCGGAAAATGAGCCGCAACAGCACGGATCGAGCACAGCGGTCTGTCCGAAACGGCAGAATCGATTTACGAGATGAAACCGGTGACTGGATCTAGAGCGTGGGCGGACCGCGATCGCAGAGAAGAGCGCCCGTCCACAGCACCATGACCGCCGATTCTTCTCGCGTTGTGTGGCGATAAGTCGGAAGCAAGTCACGGCCGGTGGAGGGATCCGAGAGGATTGAAGCCGAGGAGCCGATGTCGAGGATCGCTTGTTCGTTCAGCGATGAAACTCGACGCCTGTAATGTGGAAGATCTTCGCGCTCGGGCAACGGCAAAATCCATTCCGTCGCTTTTTCGAAACGGCCGTTGGATTTATTGAGCCAGACGGCGACAGGGCGGAGCGAAATGACGTTGGTCAGTACAAGATCGACTTCGCTGTCGTTGTCGACATCGTAGGCGCTGAGCTGCAGCCCGATTTCATTGCGGATATCCGCGGAAAGCAAAACGCGAGAACTGAGGGCGGATAGACGAACCTTGATCTTCATCGTCGATCCGATGATCTTTGCGACTGCTAAATCGGATCGATGATCGCCGTCCCCATCGAAACGGACCCGCGCTTTCGACTCGGACGCGAAGGCTGCCGTGCTCCACACGAGCACCGCCATCGTTAAGGCAATCCAGACAAGGCTGCTGCGAAACCGTCTCATATTGGGGGAACGCAAAGGACGATACATTAGCAGTTCTCTATGTCCGCGAGCAAACTTGGCTTGGCAGCCGATGTGCTCCAATCCTCTCGGTATGCGACATTCATTCCTGAAGACGCTGATCCTTTTTGCCGGTGTTCTCGTAACTTCTCAGGCGGCGTATTCCGAGGAGAACAGCCTCCCGCTGAAGGCAATCCTCGCCCGCATGGTTGCGCACAACCAGTGGCAGGATGCTTATCTGACGCAGTACACAGCACTTCGCACCTTCTACGCCGATAATTCGAGGTTCAATCTCGACGCCACCCTTGTAGTTGAGACAGCATTTCAACAGCCGGAATCCGTGGAGTCGAAGGTCATCCGGCAGGAAGGCTCAAGCTTGATCCGCGAACACGTCTTCGACAAGATCCTCGAAACGGAACATGAGACCCACACTCGGGCGGCAAAGAGGGAAGTCGATATCACTCCAGACAACTACGATTTCAAACTTGTCGGCAAGGAAGTCTGCGGCGAGCGGTCCTGCTATCACCTGGAAATGACGCCTAAGCGTAAGGATAAGTATTCGTTGGAAGGTGAACTTTGGATTGACGGCGAGGACTTCGCGATCGCGAGAATTCGAGGCACGCCGTCCAAAAGGCCATCCTTCTGGACGACGCACACCCAGATTGAGCGTCGTTACAAACGCGTCGATGGCATCTGGCTCACCGAAAGTATCGATTCCCGATCGGACGTTCTGGTTGCCGGACCGTCACATCTAAAGATCGATTACAAGTACACCACGATCCGCACGGGAAATTGAAGTGAGACGCTTTTGCAAAACTGACACAGGACGAGTGGCCCTACTTTAGCTTTCCATCCAGCTCATCGTAAACCCGACGAATGGCGGTTTCTTCCTGCCCATCTCTCAATGTCCAGTCTTTATAAGGTCCCCAATTCGCTTTCTGGGCCGCTTCGCACTTCGGCGCAGGAGTTCCGCGTCCGCCCCCTGCGGCAGCCGTGCATGGGATCTTTTGATCGTGTAGTCGTTTGGATTCATTGACGACTGTTGCCAGGGCCTGTCGATAGATTTCAAGCTCACTCTTCAAGGTTTTCGGGTCATCGACAAAACCGTGTCCGGGGATAAACCACTTGGCGTTGAGAGCTTGAGCCTTCTTAATCGTTGCGAGCCATTCGGTAGGGTAAGCGGATCGCATCGCCGGAAAAACGCGATGAAGGTAGGCCTCGCTCATGAAGAGCACCTTTTCCTTTGGCAGAAACACTTCAAGGTCTCCGCCCGTATGCGCGCGGCCGAGGTTCAAAATCTGAATTTCGGTTTTTCCCATTTTGATAACGCGCTTGTCGGCGACAACTTCGGTCGGCAAAATCGGCGCGGCGGGTGGGGCGGCGTTAGCAGCGCCTGCTCGCGCTCCGCGTTGAGCGGCGGCTGCAGCGGCATCTTCCATGGTTTTCTTCGAAGCTGGGGAACTGATGAAGACCGCGGTTTTGGGAAATGCGGCATTACCGCCGGTGTGGTCGCCGTGATCGGAACAGATCACCACGTATTTGATCGGCTGCGTCGTGATCTTCGCAATAGCGTCGACCATCTCTTTCGCCTGCTGGACATTTCCCTGCCCATCGGCAACGAGGACTCCGTCAGTCGTAACGACAAAAAGACTGACTGTCGTCATAAAACCGTCTCGATCGCCTGCCCGCAGCGCTTCATAAGAATAGACGCCCGGTTCCAATTGTTTGGTTCGCGGGAAGTCCGATTCCTTCAATCCGCGCTTGAACGGATCGCCCGTTTGAACGAGCTGACCTTTCTGTGCGTAGGTTGCTGTGATCAACAACAACAGCAGTGCGATGGACACGTTAATCCTTCTCATTCCATTTCCTCCGCGGCGTATTTTAGCGCGGAGCATTGGCGATGGCGCCGATTATGTTGTCGACGACGTCGGGATCGGTCTCGGGGAAATGAAGGACGGCATTGCCTGTCGACACATACCAGGGATCGTCACCAATGACTTCGAGAAACTCTTGAAGATGAATCTCCGAGGGAAACAGAAACGCTTCCAGCCGCAGTTTTCCGCAGCGAATCACACCATACGTGCAACGAAAATTCCGGCCGCGAAACTCCGGACGCTCGCTGGCAAGCACCTTGCCATAGTGTTCCATGTAAATTTCTTCAACCGGATCCAGCTTCGCTATCTTCAGTCGATCGATCACATCATCCCAGGTCATTTCCGAATTGTATAATCACTCGCCGCTGAACAGAGTGATCTATAGCCATTGACAATATATCCACTGTGGATATAATGGCCGTCCATGGTCACCACTACGAACAATGACGCAGAGTCTCTTCTTCCGCTTCCGCCCGCAACCTTTCATATCCTGATGGCGCTCGCCGACGATGATCGCCACGGTTACGCGATCATTCAAGATGTTGAAGCGCGAACCAACGGCTCGCTGCGCCTGAGTGCGGGAACGCTCTATCGATCGATTCAGCGAATGCTGGAGCAAGGGTTAATTGTCGAAATTCACGAGCGCGAGCGTCCTGCCCCGGAGCTCGACGATGAACGGCGACGGTACTATCGAATCACGTCTTTGGGCAAGGCAGTCGCACGCGCCGAAGCCACCCGGCTTGCCGAATTGCTGAGGCTGGCGCGAACCTGCGGGTTTGTGCCCAGGAGGTCATCATGAAGCGTGTGTATCGAATGTTGCTGTACCTTTTCCCTGCTTCCTTTCGGGCTGAGTATGGCGAAGAAATGTTCGCCATCTATAACCGACGGCCTGGAATTCGAGGGCTGCTGAGCGTCTTTATTGATGCACTCGCATCACATTGGGACATCCTTCGTCAGGATCTGCACTACACCGTTCGATCTCTGAAACAGTCTCCTGGATTCACGATCACTGCCATTCTCGTAGTCGCGATCGGGATCGGCGCAAATACTGCAGTCTTCTCCATGACCGATCATGTATTGCTCCGACCCCTTCCTTTTCCCGACTCCGAACGAATCGTCACCCTCTGGGAGAGTCTGCCGGGTTACGGCAGGTCGGAGGCCTCGGCTCCCAACTATCGCGACTGGAAACGCTTGAATTCGTCGTTTGAAGCGATGCCTGCATATCGCGGCCTGTCGGTGAATCTGGTCGGACAGGGAGAACCCGTGCGCGTTGACGGCGCCGCAATGACTTTCGATCTTTTGCCGATGCTCGGTGTCCAGCCTGTTCAAGGGCGTGTCTTCGATGAAAGCGATGACCGTGAAACCTCATCGCCCACAGTCTTGATCGGCTATCGATTGTGGCAGTCCGTCTTCGGTAAAGATCCCGGGTTGATCGGGAAGACCGTTCGACTCGATGACGCACCTTACACGGTTATCGGCGTCATGCCGGCAGAGTTCAACTATCCAAACCGTGATGCGCAATTATGGACGCCAATGCGATTCTCCACACAAGACTTCGCCGAGCGTGGCAGCAATCACTACCTTCATGTGATGGGAAAGTTGAAGCCTTTGGTTACGCTGCAGCTCGCTCAAGCGGAAATGACCACCATCGCTTCACAGCTGGAACAGCAATATCCGAAAGACAACAAGAATGCCGGCATCAATGTCTTTGCTCTTCGCGACGATGTCTCCCGCCAGTCCCGCATGTTGCTCAAAGCCCTTTTCGGAGCCGCCATCGGAGTGTTGTTGATTGCGTGCACCAACCTTGCGGGACTGCTTCTTAGCCGTGCATCGACCCGGCAGAAGGAGGTAGCGGTTCGAACTGCACTCGGCGCCGGCAAAGAACGCCTCGTTCGGCAGCTGCTGACCGAGAGCCTGACATTATCTATCCTTGGCGGCATCCTTGGAGTGTTCATAGCCGCTGCCGCACTGCCGGTGCTGGTCAAGCTGATTCCCACCAGTTTGCCGATCGCGGAAGTGCCTTCGATTGATCTTCGTGTTCTTTCTTTTGGAACGCTGTTAACGGGTTTGACCGGAATCGCCTTCGGCTGCGTTCCGGCGATCCGCGTTTGCCGAAAAGCGGATCTCTCCGGACTGCGCGAAGGGGCACGATCTGGAGTCGGCGGGCGCAAAGAGACCTTTCGTTCGGCGCTGGTCGTCGCTGAAGTTTCCATTTCCGTTGTCCTGCTGGTTTCTGCGGGACTTCTACTGCGGGCGCTATACAACGTTCAGGATACCGATACCGGATTTCGTCATGACGGCGTCATCACGATGCGCACCGTCCTTCCGATGCCGAGGTTTGAAAAAACAGCTACACGCGTTTCTTACTACACACGAGTCCTGGATGAGATTCGCGCTCTGCCAAACGTAGAGCAGGCGGGCTACACCAGCTTTCTGCCGTTCGTGATGCGCGGAGGGGTGTGGCCGGTCGTTGTCGATGGCTATGATTTGAAACCCGGTAGTCCACCGTCTGTGGCGACATCGCGATTCATTACGCCAGGATTCTTTGCAACCATGGGAATTGCGAAACGCGCCGGCCGCGACGTTGAGGAGTCCGATACGCAGGACTCTCAGAAAGTGGCTGTCGTCAGCGAGTCGTTCGCCCGACGCTATTGGCCCGGACAGGATCCCATCGGCCGCAGGTTTTCGACAATCGGTTACGATCGCACTATTGTCGGTGTGGTTGCCGACATTCGTGTGCGTGGGCTCGAATCCTCGAGCGAGCCGCAAATGTACTTTCCATACAAACAGGTGCGCGATGCCGGAAATGTCTGGTATGCACCCAAGGATCTGGTCATCCTGACATCCGCAGAAATGGGAACTATACTCCCGGCCGTTCGCAGAATCATCCATAACGCCGACCCCGAAATCCCCATTTCAGACGTGCAGATGCTCTCCGATCTCATCGATGCCGAAACCGCGCCACGGCGCGTACAGGTTCGGGTGCTTGGCACATTCGCCCTGGTAGCCATTCTTCTCGCTGCAATCGGAATTCACGGGTTGTTGTCATTCAGTGTGACTCAACGGACGAATGAAATTGGAGTCCGCATCGCTTTGGGAGCGCAATCGCGCGACATCATCAGCATGGTTTCAAACAAAACGTTGCAGTTGGCCGGAATCGGAATCGTTCTGGGCGTCATTCTTGCCTACGTAGCCGGTCGTACACTGCAGTCGTTGCTGGCAGGTGTCGCTCCATCAGACGCGTTCACTTTCGCGATTGCGATTGCGGTGGCTGGCGTGATGTCGATGGCCGGCACACTCATTCCGGCAATCCGGGCTGTCCGCGTGGATCCTTTGGAAGCCATACACGTTGAGTGATGCATTGACCTGCTCTGACCAGGTTCCATGCCACAACGAATGTGTATGGCAGGAATTGTCGTAGATCCAGAGTCTCTGGTCGGACTCATTTGCGGGTACCGATACATTACCGGCAACGAGATCGACCTTCAGGAGGGATTGGCTCGGGTATTTGACCTGAACGAGGTTGACTACCTCCGCGAATACGAATTGACTCCGGACTATGGACGCATTGACTTCTTCCTTCCGGAGTCCGGTGTCGGAGTGGAATTAAAGACGCAAGGCAGTCCGACCGCAGTTTTACGACAACTCTATCGCTATACACGAAGTCCAGAGATCGCTTCCTTAATCCTCGTAACGGCTCGCGCCCGCCTGATTCCCATGGATTCGAGATTTAATGGCAAGCCAGTTTATTCGGCAGCCCTGTGGAGCGGGCAGTTCTGAAGATGAAAACCTACGGACGTATTTGGTATCACGACGGAAAATGGAGCATTGAAACGGAGCCACACATCCAGATACGTCTGAAACGGCTCTTTGCACGGATCAGCAGGCATATCGGAACGATTACTCTCTCAGACTCGGCCGAGACTTGCCGCGATCTGGAATGGTTCTGCGAACGTTATCCTCACGACATCGACGAAGAATCCAGTCGGGCCCTTCGGCTGGGATCACGTCGCCATCGCGACATGATCCTTCGCCTGGAACGCATCATCGATCCACACTATGTGGCACGGCCGTTTTCGATGGCGGTTCCCCCGCGTTCCTACCAATCCAAGGAAGCGGAGGTGTACCTGAATCAGGGCTTCCTTCTTATTGCCGACGATGTAGGGCTCGGTAAGACTTGCGCGGCGATCTGCAGCTTTACGGATCCGCGGACTCTTCCCGCAGTTGTAGTGACGTTGACTCACCTTCCCGGTCAATGGGAGGACGAAATTCGAAAGTTCGCTCCAGGACTGCGGACCCACATCATTCGAAAGGGAACGCCTTACGAACTGCCGCGCTCCTTGAGCGGCCGCGGTCCCGACGTCATTTTGATCAACTACCACAAGCTGACGAGCTGGGCAGACGTGCTGACGAAATATGTGAACAGCGTGGTGTTTGATGAAATCCAGGAACTCCGTCACGCGGATTCCGCCAAGTATTGCGCCGCGAAAGCCATTGCTGGAGCCTGCAGATTCAGGCTCGGGCTTTCGGCGACGCCGATCTACAACTATGGCGGCGAGATTTTCAACGTGCTGAACATTCTGAACCCGGGCTGTCTTGGAAGCTGGGCGGAGTTCACCAATGAGTGGTGCATCGGAATCGGCAGCAACATGAAGATCAGCGCCCCCAAGGCGTTCGGTGCGTACGCGCGTGAGCATTTCATGCTGATTCGTCACACGCGGGAGGAAGTCGGACGAGAGCTGCCGCAAGTGATTCGCATTCCACATCGCATCGGGTCCGATCGTGCCGCCCTGGACAGCGTCGAAAACAGTGCCGCGGAACTGGCTCGAATTATCCTTCGTCAGGGTGAGACGATGCGGGGCGAAAAGATGCAGGCCTCGGAGCGCTTCAACAATATTCTTCGACAGGCTACCGGCATCGCGAAAGCTCCGTACGTCGCCGATTTCGTGAGACTGCTGGTCGAGTCCGGTGAGAAGGTCGTCCTCTGCGGCTGGCATCGGGAGGTCTATTCCATTTGGCTGTCCAAGCTGCGCGACCTCGATCCCATCATGTATACCGGCACAGAAACTGCCGCAGAAAAGGCGCTCGCGAAAGAGAGCTTTCAAAAGAGTGAATCCCGCATCCTGATTCTTTCTTTGCGTTCAGGCGCAGGGCTCGATGGATTGCAGGAGGTGGCGGGGACCATCGTATTCGGGGAACTGGATTGGAGTCCAGGAGTGCACGAACAGTGCATCGGGCGTTTGCATCGCGATGGTCAGAAACGATCGGTTGCAGCTTACTTCCTCGTGGCTGAAGATGGAGCGGATCCCGTAATCGCTGAAGCGCTCGGACTCAAACGTGAGCAGATCGAAGGTATTCGCAATCCGCATCAGGATCTGATTGAGAAACTCGAGGTCAGTGGCGATCGAATGAAAAAGCTGGCCGAGTTCTATCTGCAGCGCCTCTCGTCGTTAGAGCCCGCGATGGCCGACTAATACGGAACCCATCGTCGTGGTGGTGCGTCCGGCTGAAGTCCATCTTCCGGTTGGTATTCATAAACGACGACGACAAGACGCGTGTCCGGACTCTTTCGCAGCAGATAGACGAATTGTCGCGGACCATCCGCCCGTTCTTCACGAAGCATCTGGAAAAACTGGCCGTCGTAGCGAATTGTCATGTACGGGTTCCAGTGCGGTTTCGGACGGCAACTCGAGATGCGGAGGTCGCAGGGATTCCCGTTGGCCTTTTCGACGATGTCCACAGAAAGAGGAGCAAGTTCTTTCTCGGCTACTTTGTCTTCCATCGCGGTTTGCAGCCAAGCAACGATCTGAAGCGGCAGAACAGGGAGCACCTGACCGGAGCCGAGCGCGGCCAGCAGCCTTACACCGCCTTCCGCAAAAAAGAAAGGAAAGGGCAGGAATGGATTGAGGACCAGACCCGCGACGCCGAGCCCGCTTTGGGCCACGTTGAGGGCAGCGCCACAATAAAGCAGCGCGCCGGGAGCCGAGATCAGGAATTCGAGTACGCCTGAAATGATTGCAGGTCCACGCAGATCGGCGTCGTTTCTCAATGGCCAGCGCTGCCGATAACGTGCGGGAATGATACAGACGAAGATCGATCCGATCTTCAAAAGGATCTGAAGCACAGATTTCATGACCTTCCCGACATGCTCGGATAAGGGCATGGACGAAGCAACTTCGATGGCATTTAAAATTTGGCGCGCGTGTAGAATGTCCGGCGATGTCGGCCCCGTCGACTTCCATTTCTACACTTCGACAACGAGCCTGCCAGGCCGGGCCCGATCCCGCATATTGGTATGCAGTGGAATGGAGTGCCGCGCTCACGGCGGAAAAAGTTATCGAGGTGAAACTGTGGGATACCTGTGTCGCCGTATATCGTGCCGGCGACGGAACGCTCAACGCTGTAGAGAATCGTTGCGCTCATCGACAGGTGAAGCTGTCGCACGGTTTCGTCGACGATTGCAGGTTGCGCTGTACTTATCACGGCTGGACCTACGGTCCGGATGGCAGGCTGGTCGACATTCCCCACGATACGTTCGGCAAGGCCTTCCCCTCGGTTCAACTTCGCACGTATCCTGTTGCTGTTCGGTACGGTCTGATCTGGATTTTCTTTGGCTCAGCCGAACTCGCGAAGCAAAAGCAGATTCCTGCTATTCCCGAGCTCGAGGGAGCTGAGCCCTGGGTATGCGTGGGGAAGGACTACCTGCTGAAAGCTCATAGCACCATGATCGTCAATAACGCCATGGACTCGACACATGTTGCAGTCCTCCACGGCGCCAGCGCGCGGACTCGTTCACTTAAACTCGGTTCTCTTAAAAGCTGCGAAGCGGGGGGTGACCGGGTGATCGTTACTCATGAAGTCAGCAAAGATTCTTCCGCCCTGCTCTGGTACTTCGTGAATCGCATGAAGGACAACACGCAACATACCTGCTATGACTATCCCCATCTCTGGTCGAGTGTCGGCGGGGTTTTTCGGCTCTGGTATTTCCTTCTGCCTGTCGACGTGCGAACGACACGTCTCTTTATGCTGAGCTTAAGTGAACGAGTAAAGATTCCGTTCACGCCCTGGTTGTCCCCTCTGTGGTTTACTCGAGCGTTGCTGCCGATCGGTAAGCGTCTTCTCCTCGATCCTTTGCTTGATGAGGACGGCTGGTCCGCTGAGATCGAGCAGGAGGGATTCGACGCTCACGCGAAGGCGCCTTCAATTGATTTTCATCCTTCATCCAACCTCTGCTATCAGCTCACAATACGAAAGTGGGAGGAACACCTCGCCAGAAACGGTACCTCCTGAGCTATGAAAGGGAAAGTCGTTGTCATCACCGGTGGAACCTCAGGAATCGGCCAGGTCGCCGCGGAAACACTGGCTGCCATGGGTGCACGCATCGTTTTGATTGCGCGTGATCGGGCGCGTGGCGAACGCGCGCTTCAACGCCTCAGCGAAAAGAACAAGAGCGAAAAACACTCCCTTTACCTCGCAGATTTGTCCCTGCTGACGGAAACGAAAAGGGTCGCCGCCGAAATCGCGAACGCGGAAGAGCGCATCGACGTGCTGATGAACAACGCCGGCGCGATGTTTGGCCAGCGCACGGTGACCCGCGAAGGACTGGAACTCACCTTCGCGACGAATCATTTGTCCTATTTCGTACTCGCCGATCAGTTGAAGAACCGACTTTTTGCTGCAGGAGAGGCGCGCATCGTCAACACATCTTCGGATGCGCACCGGATTGCAAACCTGGATTTCGCAAACCTGCAGTTAACCAGGAAGTATTCCCCCTTCAAGGCATACTGCCAGTCGAAACTCTGCAACGTTCTCTTCACGCGCGAACTGGCGCGAAATCTTCTGGGCAGCGGTGTTACGGTGAATGCGGTGCATCCTGGATTTGTTGCTACTCGTTTCGCGAATAACAGCAGCGCTGCTTTTGCCGCATTGATTCGTTTCGGAAAGGTCTTTGCGATCTCGCCGGAGAAAGGCGCGGAAACGCTCGTCTACCTGGCCTCTTCGTCTGAGGTGAAAGGGATAACGGGTGAATATTTTTTCCGCTGCGAGGCGAAGAATCCCGCCAGCCAAGGTCAGGACGACGAAGCTGCTTATCAACTTTGGAAAGAATCGACGAGATTGATCACGGAATCACGGTCAGGCTTTTAGTGACCGAGTCGTTATTTCCAACGTGTATTGCTGTACCCCGGGACTCATATGGTTCCAAGATGGCCGGATCGAAGTAAGACCCGGGTTCGATATCCGACCATGCAAACAGTTTGTATTCGCCTGGTGGCACTCCTCGAAACGCGAAGCGCCCGGATTGATCGGCGGTCGCCGTTTTGAATAGATCGAGCCTTGCCGCCCGGTCCGACGCCGGAATCAAAGCAACGGTTGCGCCAGCGACCGGCGCAGCGTGATCGTCCGTCGCAGTTCCATCCACCACTCCGGCGACAGCAGCGATTCGAATCTCCAGCGGATCCGGTGCTCCGTTCGACAGATCGATACCTTCTCGCAGAGCGTCGCGCGATCCACTGAATGCCGAAACGACGCAAAAGTTGTCGGGAAGGCCCAGGATGGACACGCGATACATATCGGCGGTAGCTCCGGGCAGAGCAAACGAGCCATCAGCCGTAACAGACGTACGGTATCCGCCGTTTTGCGTCGGCTGTCGAATATCGAAGATCAGATTTTTCGGGATCACAGTGTCCGACAGCACTTTTCCACGAACCACGGGAGAAGTCTGGAGAAGGATGCGCAAATCCACAATGTCTCGATCTGCGACCTGCACCTCGGCACGGCCAGTAACCTGTCTCATTCCCGGCAACGTCATCGAAGACTCGACGATATTCGTTCCTTGTCGAACGCGGCGCACATCGAATTCTCCGTTCGCGTTTGAAACAGCGGATATCCCGAGTTCGCCAACGTCCATCCAACTTTCATGCTTCCGTCTCACGTAAACCCGCGCGCCCGCAATTGGCTGGCCGCCGCTTTCATCCACAATTTGGCCTCGAATACGGCCGGCCTTCATTCGATTGATCGTAATATCAATGCCGCGGACATCCTGACCTGGTCCAACCGTAATCGATGCCGCATGACTTTCGTCGACGGCATTCGGATAGTACGTTGAAGGAAATATGGTTTCTGCACCCTGAAACTCCTCGCTAAGGACTGCGTCATCCCGCTGAACCAGGCTGCGAGAAACGAACGTTGCCGCGACATAGTAATTTCCTGGCGGAACCCAATAGATTCGATACTCCCCGAGGTCATTGGTGGTGACATCGTCGCTAATAGTTCTCGCTGCAATACGCCCGTCGACTTCGTATCGACGTTGAATGAGTTGGATGTTGACCTTCTCTAGAGGATGTCCGGCGTCGTCGTACACACGACCCGACACGACGGAGCCAGGCGTCATCTTCAAAACGACATTCTTAACTGTCGACGCATTGGAGAGATCCAGAATTCCACCAGGTCGGGTCGGCCGTGGCTGACCATAGAGAGCATCAATGTAACCTGGTTGCTTTGCCGTCAATCGGTATCGTCCAGGGCCAATGTCCCTAAGGATGAATTTTCCGTCCGAACCGGTACGGGTCCCGTAATCGCTCTCAGAGCGTACCGAGCCATCCTTCCGAAGAAGGATTCGCGCATCCGGCACAGGATCGGAGTTATCAGCGCGCACGACGATTCCTTCGATTATCGACGTTGGGGGAGGCGAAGGTGCCTGAGCAAACCCCGGTGCCGTCAGGCATATAGCCGCCCAAACCATTCGGTATCGCCTGGGAATCCGCATGAGCCAGATTTTAATGTGAACGAGCTTTTTCGGGAAACCTTGCCTGAATACAATCCGTATAAAGGTCTTGTGTTTATCGTTTGGCAGCTGGGCCGTTATATCTGGTTGAGAACTCTATGAAACAGGTCATTAACTTCTATGTCGAAGCCGGCCGTATCGCGGTCCAATCCATTTTTGCGCATAAGCTGCGCGCGTTTTTAACGCTCATCGGCATCATTATCGGCGTCGCGTCCGTCGTGGTGGTCGGTGCGTCGATCAGCGGTTTCAACGGTTACGTCGTGAATACCGTGTCCAAGATGCTCGGAGTCAATCACTTCATGATGGCCCGGTTTGCAAAGCAGGGCGGGTACACGGAAGAGGAGTGGGAACGGGTGCAGCGCCGGAACAAAGTTCTGGAGATTTCCGACTATGAATGGATGCGGGAGCATTGTGAATCCTGCATGGAGGTCGGCGCCACCGCCCAGCGTGGGATGGATTTGAGGCAGGATGGCAGGGATCAGTTTGGTGTCTCGGTCCGAGGCGTAACCGCGAACATGCTCGAGATCGAGGACAAGACGATCAGCGAGGGCCGCTTCCTGACGCGATATGAGGTGGATCACGCCGGACAGGTTTGCGTCATCGGTTATGACCTCAAGGACAAGTTTTTTGACGGACGTGATCCAGTAGGAAAAACGCTGAAGATTGCGGGAGTTCCTCTGACCATCGTCGGCGTCGAAGAGAAAAAGGGAACCTTCCTGGGCCAGTCGCTCGACAACATCGCTTACATGCCGCTCACGACCTACGGGCACATGTTCGGCCGGACTCAAAACCTTCAAATCCATGGCGAGGCACGCGAACTCGAAAATTTCATGCAAACCATCGAGGATGCGCGCGTCGTGATGCGGAATCGTCATGGGCTAAAGGGCAATGAAGATGATGACTTTGGGACCGTCAATGTAGGTGACCTGAAGGGTTCGATCGATCAGTTTACCGGTGCGATTGCAATGGTTGTCACTCCGATCACACTGCTGTCCCTGGTTGTCGGCGGCATCGTTGTGATGAACATCATGCTGATGTCCGTTACCGAAAGAACATTCGAGATCGGCTTGCGCAAAGCGATCGGCGCGAAGCGGAGTCAGATCCTGACACAATTTCTGATCGAATCGTCATTGCTCGCTTCGGTCGGCGGCGCACTCGGCCTCGGACTTGCGGCTTTGCTTTCCGCCATTGTCCGGGCCACAACACCGATACCGATGGCCATTACCATCGGCTATGTACTGCTGTCATTGCTCGTGTCTGGAGGCGTCGGCCTGATTGCCGGAATTTATCCGGCGTACAAAGCGGCCAAGCTGGATCCGGTCGTTGCGTTATCAAAGAACTAAGCATATGGAACTTCAATCACTGGTCCGCTCCGAAGCGTTGTCCATGGCGATTGGCGCCATTCGTACAAACAAGGTCAGAAGTTTCCTTACCATTCTCGGAATCGTCATTGGTGTCACCGTCGTCATCGCCATCGCGTCGATCCTGACAGGATTGCGCGGACGCATTGTGTCGATGATCGAAGAATACGGTACCAACAATATTTACGCGTTCCACCTTTCCACCGGTCCGAGTTTGAGTAATCGGGATCGAAGCGAATACACCCGAAAACCCCTGCAGCCCGAAGACGGCGAAGCCATCCTTCGTGATGCCGACTCCGTCGAGGATGTAGCGAATGTCGTGTTTCTGTGGCGGATAGACAATTCCATCAAACGAAACGGCGTGCCTTACAAACGCGGCTCGCTCCAGGGCGTGTCCGCAAGTTACGCGCGCGTTACCAACATCGCGCTGAGTCAGGGCCGTTTCATCACGGACTTCGACGATGAACATCGCCGTGAGGTCATGGTCATTGGAGTGAACGTCGCCGAGGCACTCTTCAGGGATCCGTCGGATGCGGTTGGAGCTCAGGTCGAACTGGCAGGACACCCTTTCGAAATCATCGGTGTCCTGCAAAAACGTAAAAATAGTTTCTTCGGCGAAAACGAAGAAGACAACGCTCTGATTATTCCATTTCGAACCGGCCGTAAGCTGTCGCCACGCAGCACCGACCTGATGATGCACATTCGCGCCAAGACCGCAGAACTTCCCAGGGCGCTAGGTCAGGTTGAAGACATTCTGAGAAGGCAACGCGGTGTGAAGCCGAATGAGCCTGATAACTTCGACTTGAGTACACCGGACAGAATCGTTCAGCAGTTCGACGAGATCACCATGTACGTCGGTCTTTTCGCCATTGCGATATCAGCAGTGGGTCTGCTCGTAGGCGGAATCGGAGTGATGAACATCATGCTGGTGAGTGTGACGGAGCGTACTCGAGAAATCGGCGTTCGTAAGGCGATCGGCGCCCGAAAGCGGGACATCATTCGTCAGTTTCTTCTCGAGGCCATGATTCTCACTTCAATCGGAGGATTGATTGGCGTTGCTGTTGCGATCGGAGTAAGTACCGTGATCATGTTTTTCCTGCCTGAACTGCCGGCATCGATTCCGTTGTGGGCGGTAGTAAGCGGAATGGCGGTATCGACCACGGTGGGCCTGGTGTTTGGGGTTTGGCCTGCAAAGAAAGCGGCCGGGCTGGATCCGATTGAGTGTCTTCGTTACGAGTAATTGGTGGTTGTCCGGGGGCTTCAGCCCCCGGAACTTCTGCTTTACGTCCGAGGGCCTTCGACGTTCAGTGCGCCGAAGCGTTCTTCGTGCTGCCGGACCAGATTGCTCAGCAGGATGGAAAGGCGCTTGGCGGCGTGGGGACTCAGAATAATGCGGTCCGTCAGCTGGACGGTAACCTCTTTCTGCCCTGCGTGCCATGCTTGATTGACACCGAACATTAGAACAACTTCCTCGCGGGTGCTCATGACGTTGCACACATTCGCATAGGAACTCTTCATGTGGGTGTCATCCCACTTCACCTGCATCTGCGGGGTTTGTTCGGCACCGCCAGCTGCTGGATCTTTAGACATGAGTTCGTCTCCTCCTATTAATTAATACTGCCATCGCCGTCGGCTCAGATTTCCATGTGCCATTCGGGCGTTTCATTGCCGGCTTCCACCGTCATCAGGAACTCGGTGAACCCGGCGGGGTCTTGAGAGTCTATCGCACTGTCGGCAACCGCGCCCTGCCAATCGACCGTGAAGCCGCCCCCCGATTCCATCCAGGGCTGATCATTCTTCAGAATGCTTTCGATCTGATTTGAAATCGAACCGAGAAGTGCAGTGCTGTCCGTGCTTGGGAACGAGACCAGACCCTGGGTAAGGGCAAATGTGTGGCCGCCCACGCTCGGATCGTCTGTCTTCACAGTGAATTTGTCGAACGATGTTGATCCGGTTCGGCTGATCAATCCGAAGCTGCCATCGGTGACCACCGCGTTGTAAGCGCGGCTCGCAACCGTCTGACCGTTCAGAGTAACGCTCATCGTCGTGCCTTTTAGAGTCATTCCGAGCGTGTAGTCGGTTCCGGCAACGATCGTGGCGTTGCTTACCACCTGATCTGTGAACCAACCTTTTGACGTGTGGTGGCCCAGAATCACTTTGCCTTCGGAAATCGTTACGAACTTGAATAGATCCGACGAGTACTGATCGTAGATGAATCCGCCCTCACTGCCGTTAACCTTGAGCGTTGTGGAGAGCTCCAGGTAGGAGAAGGACCTGACCTTGAACGAGGTCAAATCGATCGCCGGCGAAGTCGCTCCGGCTGCACCGTTGAATCTTCCGCTCGCCGTATTCCACGTGCCGCTGAGCGGTGCGCTGAACAGCGAAGTCGGGCCAGTGGTGAAGTCCACCGTTTGATTCAGCGTGATCGTCGGAGCCAGACGCTGAACCACGACGTTGTCGATGGAAGCGGTTGAGTTGTTGGCACCCAGACCAACCATGCCTTCGTTTAGCGCGTGGGTTCCGTAAGCGTCGGTTCGTGGCGCAAACGTATAGGTCATTGTCGTCGTGTTATCCACGACAAGGATTACGTTCGAGCCGTTCATCGCGAGGAAAAGGTTGTAGTCGGTGTCGGACTTGAGGCCTCCGGGGACGGAGCCCGACTTGTCTACGACCCAGCCGCTTGCGTCGTGATGTCCGATCTCGAGTTTATTGGTCGAGATGTTGATACCGGCGAATTTGAAGTCCGTTGCGCTCTGGTAGTCGAAGATCAAATAGGCATTCGATTTCGCGCCGCCAGTCGGCTTCTTCGCGTTGATTGTTGCCGTCATTTCGAAGTAGGTCGGCAACAACGCATCCACATAGAAAACGCTGGAAGCATCACCGCCCTGTGTGGAAGGCGACACCTGGTAACGTCCGCCGGAAGCGGTGAAATTTCCGTTATCGACGAAGAAGCCGTCAGCAGCATTCGCCGAGTTATCGAAGTTGGCTGAGCGCAGCACATCTCGGGGGCCGCCACCGATGTTGCCGGGCTGCGGGTCAGCCGGTCCACCAGTCTGATCCTGCCATGCCTGATCTTTCTGGATAACCAAACCGAGTTCGCCGCTCGGTTCGCCATTGCGAATTGCCTGCTGACCCGAGTCGGCGGCACGTGTGCGGTCAGCGCCGTCGCTCTTGGACAGATTGTAGAGGTAATCCTGCAGCGCCGGTTGCAGCGATCTGCTCACCGTGCCCTGACCGAACGGAGCAAACGGAACAATGTAGCTGTTGAATTCGCCTGCCCAGTCGATGAGACGATCGCCGCCCGTGTTCGCGATCAACACGTCTCGACCGGCGCCGCCGTAAGCGAGGTCCTCGTACGTCACGTCTGTATCGGTACCCTGGTTGGTTCCTCCGAGAGTATCGAGATCATCATCAACGTTCATGAGGTCGCTGCCCCATCCGCCGTAGAGATGATCGTTTCCGGTTCCACCCACCATCCAGTCATTACCGTAATCGCCGAAGATCTCATCGTTGCCGTCGGTGTGAACCGCGCCAACCGTTGGGCCATCGGCTGTAAGGAAGTTCAGGAAATAGCCATCAATGCGATGGAGTGGATCGAATTCGTCGTAATCACGGAATTCTTCGACCGCGGGATTGAAGGCGAGGACATTGGCGGCAGTCACAGGCCGTGAGTAGAACGTCGACATTGCTTCCGCGCCGGAAATGGCATCATCGCCCGCGCCGCCATGCAGGAAGTCGTTGCCCAGACCGCCGTAGATAATGTCATCGGAGTTGTGCGGCTTGCCGTTCAAGCCACCGTTGAACTCATCCGTGCTCAGCGTCTGGTTCGGATCCACGCTGAATGGTGTGAGGTCCACAGTCTTGTTCAGCTGTCCTGCCGGGAACGTCGTCGCCTGCTGGATCTTGCCAGGCGTGCTGATCGCCACGGATGCATTGGGCGTCGTCAATCCGATGAGCGTTTCGACGGAACCATTACGGCTGGTGAAGATGCGACCGTCATCACCGAGCACTCCGTCGGATCCCGTTCCGCCTGAAATCCAGTCGTTGCCGTAGCCGCCGATGATGTCGTCGTCCTGGCCTTCTCCGAACAACACATCGTTGCCGGTCATGCCGTAGATGAAATCATCACCCGACTCACCGTGGATTTCGTCGGCCTTTCCGATGTCATTTGCAGCAGACGCCGCATTGTAGTCCGCACCGCCCGGTGTGTAGTCGTAGAGGGCCGAAGCGCGCACCACAATCTTTTGATTGGGATCGTAGTTGTCGTAAACGAAAGTCAGGTAGGCGTTGCCGTAGGTTCCGCCCGTTCCGACCAGGCGATAAATATTGCCGTTATCGCCGAGGATCATATCCGAGTCCTTGGCATGCAGACCGTCACCGGCATCATTTCTGCTGACGTCGGTTCCGGCTCCGCCAAAGATTGTGTCGCTGCCGTCTGCGCGGTGGGCGAGATCATTCAAGCTGAACAAGAGGGAATTGCCGCCGATGATGTCGTCCTGACCGAGGTCGCCAAAGATGGTGTCATCGCCGGCGTTGCCCTCAATGTAGTCGTCTCCGTCAGTCGTGGCGTTTTCAGTGGATGCCACGATTGTGAGTCCGCCTTTGGTCTGGACTGTGAGAGTCGGAGACATTACCAGCGAACTGGCTGCATCGCGCACAGCGCCGACGACCGCGCCACCGGAAACCTTGCTGTCGATGGAACCGTCGCCCTGGATCGTGTCATTACCGAGCTGGCCGAAGATTTCATCATCACCCCCGCCGCCGGCAATGTAGTCGTTGCCGTACTGGTTGCTATCAAGCGACTGATCCAGCGTCATCGTGTAATCGGCCCAGCCCGGTCTGCCGCCAGGAACCGGATTGGTACCTGCAGCGGCTTCCCCGGCAACCTGAGCTGTTCCGTCAGAGCCGTAGATTGTCGTACCCGTCAACGCTCGGAATCGCGGATCAATCGCATTGCCGGAGCCGGCGTTGCGGACGAGAACAACATTGTCTCCGAAGATCAGATCCTTATTGAGACCGCCATCGAGATTGTCTGCTTTGGTTCCGCCGATGATGACATCATCGCCGGCGTTTCCGTAGATCGTGTCGACGCCACCGTTGAGCCGATCGGTAGTTTCGATCTTATTGATCGTGACGCCGTCCGCCTCATAGGTCACTTTCGCAGCGTCACCGATCAAGACGTCGTTGCCGCCATTGCCGGTGATGCGGTCGTTACCGAGACCGCCGATAAAGAGATCCGCGGTATCGCCGCCCGTCAGCGTGTCGTCGCCATCGGTGTCGGGATCTTCAATCGTTTGGATGAGGCTCTTGTTGAGAACGATGGTCACCTGATCGCCGATGATGGTGTTTGCATCAGCGCCGCCATCGATCGTGTCGTTACCGAACCCACCGACCAGAATGTCCGCTCCCGCATCGCCTTTGATCGTGTCGTTACCACCGTTGGTTACGGAGATGCTCTGAACGTTGGTTAGATACACATCGCGAGGATTCGCCGGTGTGTCGGTGTTGGAAACATAGGTCAGCTGAGCGTTATCGCCCAGGATCATGTCCGCTCCGTCACCACCACTCAACGTATCGTCGGTCCCTGAGTTGTAGCCGCCGAGGATCGTGTCGTTCCCGGCATCGCCGAACACCATATCGGAACCACCTGTCGTATCGAAGGTAGTTCGGACGCGGTTCAAGGTTGCAGTTACGAAATCGCCGCGAGTCGGACCGTGTGCTCCAACGGTTGCGGGTGTGTAGTCGAGCCGGCCCATGTCGGCAAAAACCGTATCGTCGCCGGCATCCGCATGAATGGTGTCGCTGCCGGCACCGCCAATGATGTTGTCGTTTCCACCGCCGCCGTTGATCGTATCGTTTCCGCCAACCGTCGGGTCGGTAGCAATGATGAGAACCGGATCCCGTGTGACGCCGTCGGTCTGATCTTCCGGTACGAGAGAAATCCGGTACTTGGTCGGATTCGCCTGTGGATCGATGGGATTGAAATCCGTCGACAGGTTGTACGAGTGGCCGTTGGCTGCCGCCCAGCCGGGGATGGTTAGCAGCTGACCATCCCAGTTCGGAGTGACCGTCAGCGTGTTGTTCGTGTTGTTCGTGATCTGTTCACGCTGTCCGAACCCGCGGCCGTCGGGGATGGAGAGCATGTAGCCGATGAGGCCTTCCTGATCGATCGACTGAACCGGGTAATTGCCGTCGTTGTCGGTCAGTGTGTTGGCAGTGAAAGCGTCGAGGTATTGCGGATCGAGCAAGGTACGAGCGCGACCGAGCAGAGTGACAATCTTGCCGGTTTCATCCTTGTATTCGACGAGTCCGTTATCACCGAAGATCGTGTCCGTTCCGGAGCCGCCCGTGATCTGGTCGTTACCCGCGCCACCGAAGACCACCAGTGGAATCGAAGACGTCGAACCGTTGAAGATGTCGTCTCCGTCCTGCAGGTTGATGGCGATAGAGCCGTCGTGATCACCGTAGATGCGATACTTCGTGCTCGTATCGATCGTCGAGTTCCATGCTGAACTGACCGTAATCGTTGTCCCGGTGTTCGCAGTGATTTCGCGAACCGTGCCAGTGCCGGATCCGGAAGTGATCTCGATCAATTTGCCGACCAGGCTGTTGGTGCCGCCCAGCGATGCGCCCGCGTCTGTCAGCGTGTTTCCTGTGGCCAAAGTCGTGGCCGTGGCCGTGCCCGTCTTCAGAACCGCGCCGACAATTTCGAATTTGCTTGTGCTGTCGAGCGCGGTATCCCACGCCTTGTCCACAGTAACGCTGCCTGCCGTGTTTTGCTTAATGACTCGTTGTTGTCCCTGACCTGTTCCACCAACGATCCGGACCAGCAAACCGTGGACGTCTCCGCCTGCGATCGTGCCGAGATTGGTGGTTGTATTGAACGTCGTCGAATTCGGCACAACACTAACGGAGCCTGCAGCAAGAACCTGAACATCCGATTTCAAATTCGTCGTGATGTTGTCGTTGCCGCGGCCGGTGTTGATGATCGTCCAGGTCTGGTAACCGTCGGAGCGGGTCGTTGTGTCCTGAATTGAGAAGTCATCCCTGCCGGCGCCCATGTTGATTTCCACGACTTCGAGATCGCCGTAAGTGATGCCTTTCGGATGCAGGACGCCGCCGATATTGAGATTCTCCGAACCCATTCCGAGACCGGATAGCCACTTGCCGTCCTGTTTAGTGACGAAAGATTCGACAATCGAGTTTCCAGCGAAGCCTACAGTTGTGGAATCCTGCAGGACGCCGGCGCGAGCGCCCGTATTGTCCGCAGGGCTGTCCTCATTGTTGACGAACATGTAATCGATCTGTTCCGCTTCGTTCGCGAAGAAGTTCTGGCTCTGATGGCTGATCGTGTACTTCGTAATCGCGCCCGCTCCGAATGCCTCATTAAATGTCAGCGTCACAGTTCCGTTGCCGTTGTCGACCGCGTTCGTGATCAGTTTGAACTTTCCGATCAACTCAGCTGCGCCTTCAGCGACAGTGATCGTCATGCCTTCCGTGACCAGGTCGGCAACGGTTAGGACTTTCGGATCCAGGTTTCCGGCGGCTGTCATCAGCGCGGCCTTGTTCACCGTCATAGTCAGGTGATCGATGGAAACGGACTGCACGTTATCGGTCGGGATCATCTTGTTGATTTCGTACGGAAGCATCAACGGATCCGAAGGCACTATGGAACCGGTGCCGCCCTGACCGGCAACATAAACAGGTCCCTGGATATCCGTCACCGAATGCGGCTGTGGCGCGAAGTACTGCGTATCGTCGCCGTCGTACACCGAATCGTCGACTGCGGCCACCGACACGATCTGAGCGGTCTGCCAGTTGGCTGCTGTGAACTTCAATGTGACCGTGCCGTCTGCATTGTTAACGGCGCCCGGCGCTGCGCTCGATACGGTGACCTGTTGGCCGAAGTGAACATTCTTGCCTGCGGAGGTCTTGGTGATTTCCGGAGTGACTCGAATATAAACGTCACCTGTCGGCTGTTGCGTCAGAACGACGCTGTACGTATCCGGACTACCGGTACCTTCAATAACGTCCGTGGAACCGGCAGTTTCCTTGATCACAACTTGTGGCGCTTCGTTATCCGCAATGTTGGTCAGCGTCGGTGTTACGGCGAGGCCGTTGTAGCCCGCGCGGACCCAGTTGTACGTGACCTGGACCTGACCACTCAGCAGTTCGTAATCGCCATTGCTCTTCAAGAAAATGACCTTGTTGCCTTGAACCGAGTACCGGCTCGGGTCTCGGGTCTCCAGCACGTGAGTGGATTCGTTTTCCACTTTGACCTGGATGACCTGAGCATTCTTCGGCGAATGTTCCAGCCCCACATAAGCCTGTGGAACAGCCAGCGTCTTCGTCTCAGTGGCGGACATGTCCGTGTTTACATCGAGGCTGCTCGTTGTGTAGGAGATCAACGCGTGATGCAGACCTTCCACGAGAGTGTCGTTGACGGCCGTCACCGTAACGTTCACTGGAAGGTTCCAGTTGGCGCTGGTGAAGGTGATGCTCGGCGTGGAGAACGTGAGCTGATTGTCGTTGCTCAGCAGGTTGACCGTAACGTTAGAGGTGGGTTGTCGGCCCAGTCGAACCGAAATCTGGTCTGTGTTGCCACCTTCGAACAAGTCTGTGGAGTTGTCGGTCTGAGCGATGATGACGCCCGCCGAATCGTTATCGTAAACGGTGACCGGCACCGCTCGGACCGCTTCGATGTCTTTCGTGAGTTGGAAAACGCTGGTGTTGTTCGGCATGGAATCCGAACGGAAGGAGCCCCAGAGCGTTAGCGAGTTTCCGCTGTTGACCTTCTTTACACGCAGCGACTGGCCTGCAGCCGGTCCGTCGGTAATAAGGAAGAGATAGCCGCCGAGATCCTGACCCGCGAACGGCGCGCCCGCGACGGTAACAACAGTTTCCTTGGTGCCGTCTGCCAGAGTGTTCGTCGTGACAGTGTTCGGAGAGCCGGTGATACCTACGGCACTCGTCACAACGTGATTGGCAAATCCACTCTTCGTGCCTTCGATCGCATTGTCATCGAAGTCCAGATTCGGATCTGCGTCATCGACGGCGCTGATGCTCACCGTTTGCGGCGTATTCCAGTTACCCGCCGTAAACTTCAACGTGATCGAAGTGCCGTCGGACGTGGATGCAACTTTGCTGGCGCTGTCCACTCTGAAGAGTTTCGATTTCTTGTCGACATCGTCCGGAGTTTGCAGCGGGGCATAGACCTGGACGAACACATCTGCTGTCGGCGCTTTCGAGAGCCGGACCGTGTAACTGTCGCTCGGGCCGCCTTCGGTGACCTCAGTGACGCCATCGGGTTCGGTAATCACGACGACCGGATCCGGATCGTTGTCGTAAACGTTGACCTCAACACCCGCGATGACGGTGTTGTCGTAATTCGTGCTGGTGACGTTTTCGATTTCGTTCGTGATGATTCCGCTGTGTCCCTTGAGATCATTGCTGATCACCGGTGGGACGTCGCCGGACATATTGAACGTATCGCTGCCCAGTCCACCGAAGAGCTGCGTGATGAATTTCTCACTCGTCGACTGGACGTAGAAGCGATCGTCACCCTCGGCGCCATCGACGACGAGAGATTCGATGTTGACGAAATTCACGTTCAAGCCGGCGCCGTAGACGCCGCTCTTGGTGATCACAAAGTCGTCGCCAAACTCCGTACCGATGACCGTAACCGTGTCCAGTCCATCGCCGCCGTCGATATTCACGGGAGCGTTGACGGCGTATTGAATGAGGTCTGCTCCAGCGCCTCCGGAAATATCCGTGCGATCGCGGAACGGTTCCTGCGAGCCGGCAAGAGCAAAAGCCTTGATCAGGAAGTTGTCATCACCGTCTTCGCCGAAGAGGGAGAGGACAGCCTTGTTATGGAATACCGTGAACGTGTCGTTTCCAACGCCGCCGTAGATCGTCGTGGGACGGCTGATACCGTTGCTGAGGAAGCCGATGGTAGTTTCGATCGTCGCGAACACGTCTTCCACTTCCACGTTGTTGTATGCCGAAGAGCCGGCATCGCGCGGCGATCTGTACAACTGGCCGACCTGGAAGCGATCGTTACCTTCATCGCCGGTGATGGTGGTTTCGGCTCGAACATCGTCAATGGCGAAGTAGTCGTCGCCGAAGGAGCCGTTGACCTGCAGTCGTTCGTTGTTCCAGTAGTTGACTCGCTCGACGTTCGTACCTGAATTGAGCATCGCGACGAATGCCAGACCGTTGAGTGAAGAACTCGCGCGCAACAGGAAGTTGTCGTCATAAGGCGTGCCGTAAATCTGGAGATAGTCGGTTTCGGCGACGCTGTTGCCGGAATCGTAGACGTTGATGTAGGACGCGTGATCCGCGCCCTGCAGGCGAACGACGTAGATATCGGCGCCCTGTTGTCCGTCGACGAAGTCCGAACCGGAGTAGACGTAAATCGTATCGGTATCTGAAGCGCTGCCGGTCGATTTGGTCGTCCCGAACGTGTAGTGTTCGGCAAGTGTCGTCGGAACGTTGGTTCCGTAAACGTCCGCGTTCGTGGACTGGCTTGTATAGGAGCCGGCAAAATCGGCAGCACCTGCATCGCCGAAGATGACGTCATCGCCGGCGCCGCCATCGATGATGTCGGCACCGTGTCCGCCGTAGATCAGATCGTCGCCGCCTTCGCCGAAGATCTGGTCTGCGCCGTCTTCGCCGTAGATCTTGTCGTTGCCGGACTCGCCGTGAATGATGTCGGCTCCGCCGTTGCCGTGAATGGTGTCATCGCCGGCGCTGGCAAAGATCGTATCGTCGCCGTCCGATGTCGCGTCAGACGTGTCTTTGACGGATCCGGCTGCATCACGGAGACCCCAGATCGTATCGTTGCCGTCAGCGCCGGTGATCGTATCGTTGCCGCCGCCGCCGTAGAGCGTATCGTCGCCGTCTTCGCCGAAAATCGTGTCGTTACCTGCGCCGCCATCGACGACGTCGTTTCCACGTCCGGCGTAGATCGTATCGTTGCCGGCGTTACCGAAGATCACATCGTCCGCAAAGATGCCACGATTGGTTTCCGAAACAATTTTGCTGGCCAAAATGACCGCGCCGCCATCGCCGATGATGAGGTCATCGTTGGCGCCGCCTTCAATGTGATCCACGCCTCCGCCGCCGAAGATGATGTCGTTGCCGTCATCGCCGTAAATGGTGTCGTTGCCGTCATCAAATTTCACCAGTGCTGTCGCGGTAAGGGTGATTTCGCCGTTGTCGCCAAAGATGATGTCGATTCCAGCGCCGCCGTGAATGGTGTCTGTGCCGCGTCCGCCGTAAATGGTATCGGCGCCGCCGCCGCTGGTGATTGTGTCGTCGCCGTCGTCGCCCTTGATCAGAGCTGCGCCAGTTGCGGCCGCATTCAGTGTGATTTGATCGTTGCCGACTCCGCCTTCAATCTGATACCCAACACTTCCGGTTACGTTATGCAGATCGATGATGTCGTCGCCTTCGTCTCCATAGGCGATGATCTTTCCGGAAACCGAGTAGTCCTGCCAGACTTCCGCATCGGAACCCAGACCGAATGCGCGAACCTGGACGTGGCCCGGACTGACAGTCTGAACTTCGAAGTGTTCGTTGCCGTCCGTCACGTCACCGAGCATGCGATCCTTGGCGAAGCGTCCCATGTTCAGAATGAGGTCGCCGTTATCCAGTTCAGTTGCGAGAACCGGCGGTCTGAAGAAGTCGATATCGAAGGACAACAATGTTATCGGCGGCGTGATGTCGAATTCCTTGTCGACCTTGAAGAAGAAGAGGTCGATCTTCAGGAATGCGAACAGCTTTGCGGTGATCTCACCGTGCACATCGAAGATGGCCAGAGGCGCTAAGAAGCGATCTGCCGTATTCGGTGCCTTGAGCTGGTTCAGGAAGTTCATCGCGAGTTCGCTGATCCGAACCTTGCCATCGTGGTTCGGATCGAACAGATCGAAATCGATCTCCGCGAAAATACCGCCTGCCACACCAGCGCGCGCAACACCAAGATTGAGTTCGGCCGCCGCCCACAGATTGCCTTTGAGCACGAGTTCCGGAACGTCGGTTCCGAATTCGCCGGTGACTTTGTCGGTATCGCTGACATAGAAGCCGTCCAGCAAGGCGGCCGCGTTCTTAAAGCCGCTGCCGACAAATTCCTGGATACCGAGCGTGTCGTAACCGAACGAGAAGTGGATATCGGCGCTGAAGCCGATGTTGATCGACACGCCGAGTGGGCCAAAGATCGAGAAGAATTGCGACCAGTTGAATGCGAAGTGCAGCGGCGCCATGTCGTACGCGATGAGCGTCGCCGGCTGTCCCATCAGCATTCCGAAGATCTGGGACGGATCATCAAAGACAGGGAACGAGAATCCCCCACCCGCATTTCCGTTGCGCAGAGATGTCAGAGTGCTCTGCGTTTTTGCCTTACTTGCGTTGCCACCCGTGTTCGCGCCGCCGAGCAGGCTGTCGAAATTGACTGAAGACAGATTGCCTTTCAGATTGCCGAACAGGTTGCCTTTGTTCAGACCCGGGTTTGTCAGATCGCTAATGATCGGATTCGCCGTGCCAGGTCGGTTATCGAAGATGTCGAAGTTGCCGAAGTCCAGCATCAAACTGCCGGCGGACGCCGGGTCTGGGATGCGGTTGATCAGCGAAATGATGTCCGCGATCGACTGGATCATTCGTGCGTCGACGCTGCCGAATGCCGACGCGATATCGAGAAGGCTGATTGGCGGACCGAGGTCCGACAACACCGGAATCGGAGCCGTGATCACATCGATGATGGGTTGTAACGGTTCGGTGATCTCTTTCACCTTTGCGACGATGGGTCCAACAACATCGCTGAGGAAGGAGCCGGCATCCATCGAGACATCTTTGAAACCGACGAAATGGAGGCCGTCTTTGAGCGCGTTGCCGATTTCTTCAACGGGTACGAAGGTGCTGGCCTCTGCATCACCAACGTGATAGGAACCGATGCCCCAGTCGAGAACGAAGGCGCTCTGCACTTTCGGGAATCCGCCCGCCTCAGAGTCAGACAGGTTCAGCGCATCCTTGTTGACCTCGAGGGCGAGATTCAGTTCCGCGACCGCTTCAGCCGCGACACCGGCGTTGAAGCCGATTTTGCTGAACTCGGACATCCCGAGATGTTCGTCGCTCTCATCCTTCTTATTGACGATGTCTACTCCGAATGCAAGGGCAACATTGGAAGCGCCGCTGTGGTCTGTATAAACGTCCGCATTCTCTGCAGTGAGTTGGAGGAACGCGAGCCGGCCAGTGAAGGAGTCGGGCAGCGTCAAAACGACATTCGCGAACAGTTCGTTCGGATCGCTCACATCAAGGTAGAAGCCTTCGCTGGTGCTCAATCCGAATCCGAGATCGAGATCCCAGTCAAATTCGATACCGATGCTGCCGTCGGCTTCCAGTCCAAGGCCAGGCATACCGACGTCCATGTTGATGGACTTTCCTACCGCATAACTGCCGCCCAGGCTGAAGTTCCACTGCACGAAGGTTTCGCCGTCCGTGTGCAGATCAATGTAGTCGCCCGCCAGATCGGTCTTGGAATGGCCGTCGAGTGGCTTGAGAAGATTCAGAGAGAACGATTTGCCGGTCTCGGCAGGATCGCCGAGGAGATCGAACATCAACTTCGAAACGAAGTTTTCATTCGGATCGGTGAAGTCACGCTGAAAATCGTCGGCAGCTTCGATGAAGGAACGCAATTTGTCGATGAAGCCTTCGCGGAAGTCCTGAATGAATCCGCCGGCCGCCGAGAGCTTGTCTCCGACGAAGGGGATCTTCATGCTCAGGATTTTTCCGTCGACGACGTCTTGCAAACCTTCGAGGAAGGTATCGAGTCCGTCAACCGCGAGTTTGATGCTGTCGAAAATACCGAGGTGCGTGAAGTCGTCGAGCGAGAAGGTCGGCAGCGTCAACGCATCCGTGAGATTGAAACTCGGGTTCGTAAAGTCGGCGCTGGCGATGTGCAAGCCAAATGCGCCAATGTTGTGGCTTTCGACCGGGAAGTATGTCGGAAGATTAACGTCGATGCCGCCGTTGACGTCTACTTCGAGGTTATCTCCCAGGTGTCCCAACAGATCCGTCAGCAGGATGCGCTTGGTCGGCTCGGTCCCATCATCGACATCGCCATCGTTATCCAGATCAAGACCGGCCTTAAGGCTGCCGCTGATCTCCGCCATGCCATCCTTGATGAACAGGCCCAGCGGACCCAGAGCAGCCATGAATTCGAGGTTGTCTCCGTTTGCCGAAAGCGACCCGGCCACACCAGTGGTGTTGTAAACGTAGACGTCCGTCGGATGCGCGAGATCGACGCCCATCACGAGATCCAGACCAATGTTTCCGGAGACGCCCAGATCCGCAGACCCGCCGAAATCGAGCAGCGAATCGAACGGAGAGGGGAGGCCCAGGTTAATTTGCGGGATGGCTACACTCGCCGTCTTTGAGAACTTTCCAGCACAGTGGGATCCGAAGCTTGGAATTCACGTGACTTGAAGTCGCGGC